>Ga0172379_10001466_pt1 | contig 46711 bp, 54 predicted proteins | sample GrowelOW334metaG_FD_119756 | JGI IMG/M metagenome (GOLD analysis project Ga0172379, IMG submission 119756) | Groundwater microbial communities from an aquifer near a municipal landfill in Southern Ontario, Canada - Groundwater well OW334 metaG | ecosystem: Environmental > Aquatic > Deep...
CAACCAAGGCCAGAGCGATCTGCCAAAAGACATCACGCAGAGGTTCAAGATTTGAATGCGGATGGAGGTCTTGAGGAAACCCCGGAGGGAGGCCTCAGCCGGACTCCGGGGAGGATGTCATTTATTGCGGTCGGATATCGAATTAACTCGCTGGTTGGCACGAGATTTCGCCAGTGGGCGACGAAGGTGTTGCGTGGGTATATTTCGGACGGGTTTTCCATCGATCGCAAGCTCGCGTCGCGTCGATACGATCAGTTTATGGAGGCGGTCGAGGCTGTGAAGAAATTGCTTCCGGCCGCAAGCTCCGTGGATCGTGCCAGCGTGTTGGAACTGGTGGCGCTCATCGGCTGACGCGTTCCGTTGTATCTTCTATGCGTTATACTATAGGCGTATGCCACGACGAAACGCGGTGATTGTGACGGTGCGCGATCTGATGCAGCACGGGTATCGGTACGTGCTGACCGAGCCGGTCGGACGAAATTTCGATCCTGAGTTCGCGCCGGAGCTGACCCCGAGGGAGATGCTTGCGCTCGGGGTGTTCGGCGGCAAGTACATGACCGATTGTGTGCGCGAGTTTCCGGCGAGCTGGTTTTCGCGCGCGAAGCTGTCGCCCGCGCATCACGACGACACCCTCAACTACTTTCACAAGCACGCGAGCCAGCCGCTTGGCGTGTGGCGGGAAAAGGGATGGATCAACGAGGAACACGACCCGCGTGGATGGTTCCAGTGGTATTGCCGGTACTACATGGGGCGGAGGCTTCCCGAGGAGGACGCGCGGCAGATTCGCCGGTGGAAGGCGATCCGCCGGCATGTGGTGCAGGTGAGAAACCACTGCAAGAAAGGCGATTTAGCTTGCCGCCCTGTGCAACGCCAGGCCCTTTTGCACTGGGCATACGATTCCCGTTTGATGTAATTCGCTCACGCGATAATCGCCTTCACCGTATGACGTGGAACACAAACATGCGCAACGCAGTCATTTTGGCCTCGACGTTTTTCGTCGCGTTTTCCGGGAGCCTGGTAACGAGAACAGGCATGGGGTGGTATCGGACGCTTTCGCTTCCGTGGTTTACCCCGTCGGGAAGGATCATTGGCCGCGTCTGGACCACAATCTTTATCTTCGGTGCGGTGTCCGCGATCGGGTGGTGGGGACAGAAGGAACGTGACCGTCGCTTTTGGACGGTCGCCGGAATCTTCGTCGCGAACGCGCTTTTGAACGTTGGATGGTCCGTCGCCTTCTTTGGTCTTCACGAAATGGTCGTCGCTATTTGGATCGCGGCCTTCCTCGCACTTTCCGTCTGGCTTCTGGTCGCGCTTATGTGGAAGCGTCGGCTTGTGAGTTCCATCCTGCTCGTTCCGTACGCGGCATGGGCGACATTCGCCACATATCTGACGTACGCGGTCATGCGGCTTCAATAGCCGCGCTTGGGTTGCCTCCGACAGAGTGGAACAGGCTCTTAGGACGTTTCACGAAACCTCTTTTCCTGCGTGTCCTTGTATCCGATGAGAAAGACGATCCCCGCGATGAACGTGAGTCCGGCGGCAATCCAGGTGGGAAGCCCCGCGTACCAGGCGGCCGCGGCTCCGCCGAAAAAGCCCGGGAGAAACTGTGCGAAGGAGGAAACGGACTGGTTGATGCCGAGGATTTCGCCCTGCGATTCCGCGTCAGCCTGGCTTGAGATGAGTGCCGTGATGTTCGGCGTCACGAGGCCCTGGAACACGGCCATGAACGGGATGACGAGATAGAGCCCGGATGGTGCGGATGGGTAGAGGGTGAGCGCGATCGTGACGGCCGCGCCGAAGATGGTCGACCGGAGGATGGCATTGGGCGGAACGCGGTTTGAAACCGGTCCGGCAATGAGCCCTTGCGAAAGCGCGATGCAAAGCCCTGTGAACCCGAACAGTGTGCCGATCGCGGATGTGGGCATGTTGAACCTCGAGATTAGGTACACCTGGAAGTAGGAGGTGTATACGGTAAACCCGAGCATGAGGAGAAAGTTGACGAAGAACAGCAGGCGCAGGCGTGGAAGCGTGAACGCGAGGCGCACGTTGCGGATGCCGGTTAGCATGGTGACAGGACGGACGATGCGCTCCTTCAGGGTTTCCGGCAGCAGGGTGAGGAGCAGAATGACGTTGAGGGCGCAGAGCACGGCTGCGAACCAGAACGGCGTCGCGTAGTTGAACCACGGCAGCACGGACGGATCGGACAGCTTTCCGCCGAGGAACGGCCCGATGATGAAGCCGAGCCCGAACGCCATGCCGATGAGCCCGAAATATTTCGCGCGCGTCCGTTCCGTCGACAGGTCGGCGATCGAGGCTTGGGCAACGGAAATGTTTCCGCCGGTTGCGCCGTCGATGACGCGGCCGACGATGAGCAACCAAAGCTGTCCGGTCATGATGCCCACGGCGAACAGCACGTACCCCACAAGTGTCCCGAGAAACGAAAGCAGGAGGATCGGCTTGCGCCCGTGCCGGTCGGCAAGCGCGCCGAGCATGGGGGCCGAGAACATCTGGATGAGCGGAAACAGCGCGAGCAGGGCGCCGAGCAGCACCGCGCGCACGAGCTGCGACGTGCCGAACGGAAGGATCCCGCTCGTTGGGTCGAGGAACAACCCGGGCAGCACGGGAAGCACGATGCCGAAGCCGACGAGGTCGGTGAAGACGGCGAGCCAGAGAGGAATGATTGCTTTCGATTTCTTCATACGACAAGTAGTATATCAAAATATGGACCGTGTTCGGGTGGGTCTCGGAACTCGTTTACAAAATCGTGTCGTCCTGCCACGCGTGCGCGTACGAGATGACGAAATGGATCGTGCATGAGTCACTAGACCTGTTGCCAAATAATCTTATGCCTGCAAAACGTCATATTCGGCTGCAAGCCATTTTCGGAAACTTCGAAATAGCTCTGCTATTCCTTCGGTTTCCTCAACTGGCTTTCGCTCGAATCTGACGTTTTTCCTATAAGCTTATTTGGCAACAGGTCTAGTTTTGAAAGAACCGATGCGGTTGCGCCCGGATCGGCGGCACGATAGCATTGGACTTATTGCGCGGTGCGGGCCTGTCCAGTTCTGACGGAGACCCCGCTAATATCTCATTATGGATACATATCGCATTACAGGCGGAAAGCCGCTTTCGGGAACGATCGAGGTCGGCGGCGCGAAGAACGGCGCGTCGAAGATGATGATTGCGTCGTTGTTGACCGATGAGGAGGTCGTGATCCGAAACGTGCCGCGGCAGCGCGAGACCGCGATTACGGAAGAGATTTTGTCGACCGTCGGCGCCTCGGTCGCGTGGACCGGAGAACACGAGGTCAGGCTGCGAGCCGCGAGCGTGACTACCGCGTCTGTCCGCGCGCTGTCCGAAAAGAACCGCCTGAGCGTGCTCGCGATCGCGCCGCTGTTGCACCGTGCCGGCGAGGCCCTTGTGCCGCCGGTCGGCGGTGACCGCATCGGGCAGAGGCCCGTGAACTTTCACGTGGACGCGCTTCGCAAGATGGGTGCGGACGTGGAGGCGACCGCGGACGGATTTCACGCGACCATAAACGGCCGCCTGCACGGCGCGCTCATCGACCTGCCGTATCCGTCGGTCGGCGCGACCGAGACCGCGCTTCTTGCCGGGGTGCTTGCCGATGGACGCACGGTGATCCGCAATGCCGCGGGCGAGCCGGAAATCAAGGAGCTCATCATGATGCTCCAGAAGATGGGCGCGATCATCCAGATCAATTCCGGGCGTTCCATCGAGATCATCGGCGTCAGCAAGCTGCATGGCTGCGACATGGCCGTGATGCCGGACCGCATCGAGGCCGCGAGCTATGCGAGCATGGCGCTTGGTACGCGCGGGGAAATCTTCGTGAAGGGCGCGGAGCATGAGCGACTTGTGACGTTTCTCAACAGCGTGCGAAAGATCGGCGGCGATTATCGAGTCCAGGACGACGGCATTCTGTTTTCTGGCAAGGGAGAGCTTCGTGGCATCGAGCTTGAGACGGACACGCATCCGGGATTCATGACCGACTGGCAGCAGCCGTTTCTTGTGGTGCTCACCCAGGCAAAGGGCACGAGCGTTATCCACGAGACCGTGATGGAGGGCCGGCTTGGATACACCGACGCGCTCAAAAAGATGGGGGCCGACTTGACGCTTTTCACCAATTGCTTGGGCGAGCTGCCGTGCCGGTTCAAGGAACAGAACTACCGCCACAGCGCGGTCGTGAACGGCCCCACGCGTCTTTCGGCCACCGAGCTCGACGTGCCGGACATTCGAGCGGGCCTGGCCCTCGTGATCGCCGCCCTGGTCGCGGCTGGCACTTCCACGCTTACGAACATCCACCACCTCGACCGCGGCTACGAGCGCCTCGAAGAGAAGCTCAAGGGAGTCGGAGTTCAAATAGAACGAGTTTTAGGCTAATCTTAGCCTCAATCCTTGACAGAACCGGCCGAATCTGCTACGATCCGGCCTTTGTTCTTTTGTCTGATCGTCGTGTTCCATCACAATTCGAGATGAAAGGAAGGGAAGACATGGATCCAAATCAGGATCTGGGATTCGCGGAAAAGGTCGAGCAATTCGCGGAAAAGATCGAGAGATTCGTCAAAGCGTTCCTTCGAGGAACCTTTGCGGTCGGTTCGGCGCTCTGTTCGCCGTTCGTGCTGGTCTTCGGGTGGCTCGTGCAGCTCGGAGAGTCCGTGGTGGGCGTGCTCGCGAGGGCCTGGCGGTTCGTGAAGCCGGGACTCGCGGCGTTTCTCGTCTGGATCGGGCGCCTGGATCCGTTCTGGCTCCGGCAGTATGGGAACTCCCTGCTGTCCGAGAGCGTGGAACTGCATCTGGGCACCTACACCATGCTCCTGGGGTTCTCCTTCGCGTTCGAGTTGTTCGCGTGGGGAAACATGTGGGAATATTCCGGCATCGAGGGTCTGACCCTTTTGCTCATGCCGATGATCTTCGCGGGCATGGTGATCCTGCTCGATCGGAGTATCCTCACCATGGACGATACGAGCGGAGGAAGGAGGCGTCTCGTCGCCATTTTGGGGCGAGTGTCGTTTCTTTTCGGGATCGCGTTCATCACGGCGATTCCGGTGGAGTTGCGCGTGTTCTCTCCGGAGATCGACCGCGTGACCGCGGATGCGGAGAAGGTGCAGGTCGATGCGATCCGCGCCAGGGCCATCGCGTACGAGACCGGGTTTGCCGAGACGCAGAAGGCGACCTCGGCGACGATCGTCACGGCGCAGCCGAAGGACATCGTTGACCGACGCCAGGTCGAGCGCGCCGCGCTCGTGGCGCAGCAGACCGCTGGCAGCCGGGAGATTTCTGGGCGGCTTTCGGCGACTGAGAAGCTCGTCGCAGCCGAGGTCGCAAGCGGTTCCAAGTACGGAAAGGCCAGGACTCGTGGTGGATCCGGGGTCACGGCCGCGGAACTTCGGAGGCAGGAGACACAGACGCGCGCGGACCTCGACGCGTTCACCAAGGCCTCGCGCGCGGAGCTCGCGGCGTTCGATGCGGAGACTGAACGCATGCGCTCGGAAGCGGCGAAGAACGCGGTCGACGAGATCGCAACCCGCGACTTGGCGCTTGCCAACAAGCTCCAGGAGGTCGAGGCCATGCCCGCCGACGAGCTCGCCGCAAAGTACGGCGGTGAGTACGAGCAGCCGAACGGGTTCCTTGCCCGGTATCGGACGTTGCTGGTCCTGGTGGAGTCGGACGGCAAGAACGAGATGATCGTCTGGGGCTGCCGCCTGGTCATGATCGTCTTTGGCCTCAGCATCCTTCTTGTGAAGTTCAACATGAGCTCCGAGGAGGTGTCCGCATACTTCTCGTTGCGGGCACAAGCCGTCAGCGGAAATGCCGGGGCGGTTCGCTCCATCATCGCGCTCGCCACTTCCCGGCATGATCAGACAGCCATCGATATTCTGCGCATGATCGCCCGCAGCAACGCGGATGCGAGGCAGACACTCGAGACGCTCGGCTATGCCGGGAACGTCGAGATGGCCGGGTGGGCGCCGGAAGTGCGGGCGCTGCACGTGCGCCACCAGGCCGCGCAGCATGAGTTGCATGCGGCGCTCGTGGAGTTCCGTGCCGGGTTCCGCGGTATCTGCGAGAGGCGGGACGGGGAGTCGATCGCTCTGGAGCGCCACCGGCTGGAGACCGAGGCGGAGCATCTCTGGAACCGCGAGGTTTCCCCCAAGATCCGGACGCTGCAGCAGCTCGAGGGCGAATTCACCCGCAAAGGTGTGGAGATCCCTCCGTGGTCCTCGGGCTTCGAGGAACATGATCCTCGCGCGGACGCGAGGCGGCTCTGGAAGCTGCCGGACGATGAGCTCGTCGAGAAGTTCGGCTGGAGCAATCCGGTCGACGCCATCTTCCGGCGCCCGAACGTCGCCAGCGCCTGAGATTCGCCCTGGTCGGGCCATAGCCGTCTGTCACAGGACGGCTTTTTTCGTTATACTCGACTCGATATGTTTTTGAGCCTTCTCTCGTCAAATCCCATGGCAGCCCTCGCTTGGGTCGCGGCCATCCTTATTTCGCTGACCGTTCACGAGTTCAGTCATGCGCTCGTTTCTCGCTGGCGCGGGGATGCCACGGCCGAGCGCGCGGGGCGGCTGACCCTCAACCCGCTCGCGCACATCGACATCGTCGGATTCATTCCGATTTTGTTGCTCGGTTTCGGCTGGGCCAAGCCCGTGCCATACAATCCGTACAACTTGAAGAATCCGAAATGGGACTCGGTGCTCATTGCGCTTGCCGGGCCGGCGTCGAACTTCTTTGTTGCCGCGTTTGCCGCGCTCACGATTCGGTTTCTCGTGGGCAGCCAGATTGTCACCACCTTGAACCTTCTCATTGTCTTTTTGTTCTTGCTGATCGTCCTGAACCTTTTTCTCTTGTTCTTCAATCTGGTGCCAGTCCATCCCCTTGATGGGTCGAAGCTGTTTTTCGCGCTCTTTGATGCTCCCAGATACATGGCCCTGCGGGAATTCGTCCTGGTGCGCGGGCCGCAGATTCTGTTATTTTTGTTCATCCTTTCGATCGTAACCCATCTTGACGTGTTCGCCTTCGTGAGCACGCCGGCGTTTGCCACGTGCGACGTATTACTCGGCGACTCGTGCGCTGGCTTCTTTGGCCTCGTATTCGGCGGATAAGGTGATTTTTGCTAGGTATTCACTCAATATTTCTTGACGATCCAACGTCCGCGTGATACTTTACGGCCAGATTTCCAGCGATTCTCCATTGATTCTAAACAGCGATAATTCTTATGCCAACGATGAACCAGTTGATCCGAAAGGGTCGCAACGTCGAGGCGGTGAAGAGCAAGTCGCCGGCGCTCCAATACGCGCTCGACTCGCTTCACCGCAAGCGCACTAATCTCGCGAACGGGTCTTCCTTCAAGCGAGGCGTGTGCGTGAAGGTCACCACCATGACCCCGAAAAAGCCGAACTCGGCGATCCGCAAGATCGCGCGCGTCCGTCTTTCGAACGGCACGGAAGTGACCGCGTATATTCCGGGTGAGGGACACAACCTTCAGGAGCACTCGATCGTGCTCATTCGCGGGGGCCGCGTGAAGGATCTTCCTGGCGTGCGTTACCACATTGTTCGCGGCGTGTACGACACGCAGGGTGTCGCGGATCGCAAGCGTGGACGCTCGCTTTACGGCCAGAAGAAGCCGAAGGCAAAGAAGAAGTAAACCATCTATTATTCACATCGCGGCGCAGTACCTCTGACGCAGGGGGAAGGGAGCGGCCGCGACGTAACACATAACTATGCGTGGAAAAGCAGCTACACGTCGGGCCGTAACGCCTGACCCGAAGTTTGGCAACGAGAATATTGCCCGTTTTACGAATCTCGTCATGCACGATGGCAAAAAGTCGACGGCCATGCGCGTCATGTACGACTGTTTTGACATCATTTCCGAAAAGACGAAGCAGAATCCGGTCGAAGTGTTTGAAAACGCCTTGAAGAACGTGATGCCGACCTTGGAAGTAAAGTCCAAGCGCGTCGGCGGCGCGAACTACCAGGTGCCGATGCCCGTGCGCGGGGAGCGGCGCTTTATGCTTGCCGCGCGCTGGATTCTGATCGCGACCCGCGCGAAGAAGGGTCGTCCCATGGCCGTGAAGCTTTCCGACGAGCTCATCGCCGCCTCGAAGAACGAGGGAGATGCGGTGAAGAAGAAGGCGGACGTCCAGCGCATGGCCGAGGCTAACCGCGCGTTTGCTCACTTTGCACGTTAAACCCGTATGGCACGCGAGTATTCCCTTGAAAAGACACGCAACTTCGGAATCATCGCGCACATCGACGCCGGCAAGACGACGGTGTCGGAGCGCGTGCTCTTTTACACCGGCCGCACGCACAAGATCGGCGAGGTGCACGAGGGCGAAGCCGTCATGGACTGGATGGAGCAGGAGCGCGAGCGTGGCATCACCATCACTTCTGCCGCGACCACCTGCTTTTGGAAGGACCACCGGATGAACCTGATTGACACTCCCGGACACATCGACTTTACCGTTGAGGTGAAGCGTTCGTTGCGCGTGCTCGACGGCGCGTGCGTCATTTTTGACGGCGTGGCCGGCGTGGAGCCGCAGTCGGAGACCAATTGGCGCTATGCGGACGACTATCATGTTCCACGTTTGTGCTTCATCAACAAGCTCGACCGCACAGGCGCGGATTTCTTTAAGGACCTGGCGTCGATTCACAACCGCCTGACGAAGAACGCCTATCCGCTCCAGCTTCCGATTGGTACGGAATCGAATTTCATCGGCATTGTCGATCTTCTGAAGATGCGAGCTTTCTTTTATCGGGATGAGCAAGGAAAAATCATGGAGGAGCTCGACATTCCAGATGATATGAAGGCTCTCTCCGAGGAATGGCGGGCAAAACTCGTGGAAGCCATTGCGTCAACGGATGAGCGATTGATGAACAAGTTTCTCGGCGGCGAGACGCTAACGGAGGCGGAATTAAAGGCTGCGTTGCGCAAGGCAGTCATTAACGTGGATCTTATCCCTGTCCTCTGCGGCTCGGCGCTCAAGAACAAGGGTGTGCAGTTTATGCTCGACGCGATCGTCGACTATCTCCCATCGCCACTCGACATTCCGCCGATCAAGGCGTTCAATCCGGACAATTTGGAAGAGGCGGTCGAACGTCCGGCCTCGGACACGGCGCCGTTTACTGCGCTTGCGTTCAAGATCGCCGCGGATCCGTTCGTCGGGAAACTCGCATTTTTCCGAGTTTATTCCGGAACGCTCAAAGCTGGCTCGTACGTGCTCAATTCGTCGACAGGAGAAAAGGAACGCATCAGCCGTATCGTGCGCATGCACGCCAACAAGCGCGAGGAAGTGGACGAGGTATACGCGGGAGACATCGCCGCGGCCGTGGGTCTGAAGTCGACGTTTACTGGCCACACGCTCTGCGACGAGAATCACCCGGTCGTTCTCGAGTCCATCACGTTCCCGGAGCCGGTCATTTCCATCGCCATTGAGCCGAAGACGAAGGTTGACCAGGAGAAGATGGGCGTGGCACTGCAGCGCCTTGCCGAGGAAGACCCGACGTTCCGCGTGCGCACCGATGAGGAAACCAACCAGATCATCATCGGCGGCATGGGCGAGCTTCACCTCGACGTCATCGTCGACCGCATGAAGCGCGAGTACCACGTGGAGGCCAACGTCGGCGCGCCGCAGGTGAGCTACCGCGAAACCATCAAGAATCCGGTCGCGGAAGGCGAAGGAAAGTATATTCGTCAGACCGGCGGCCGCGGCCAGTACGGCCACGCGGTCATCCGTCTCGAGAAGAACGAAGCTGGAAAGGGATACGAGTTCTCCGAAGAAATTAAGGGAGGCTCTGTGCCGCGCGAGTATTTCAACCCGATTGACAAGGGTGCGCATGAGGCCGCCGACCGAGGTGTGCTCGCCGGGTACCCGGTGCTCGACGTGAAGGTGACGCTCATCGATGGATCATTCCACGAAGTGGACTCCTCGGAAGCGGCCTTCAAAATCGCCGGTTCCATGGCGTTCCAGGATGCCGCGAAGAAGGCAGGCCTCATCCTGCTTGAGCCGATGATGAAGGTGGAGGTCGTGATGCCGGAGGATTACATGGGCACTATCGTCGGGGACCTGAACGCGAAGCGCGGGCAGATCCAGGAGATGACGGAGCGCTCCGGAAACAAGGTCGTGACCGCGTTCGTGCCGCTCGCCGAGCTGTTCGGCTACGCGACGCAGCTCAGAAGCATCTCGCAGGGTCGCGCGTCATACTCCATGGAGTTCGACCACTACGAGGAAGTTCCGAACAACGTGGCAAAGACGATCATCGAATCGCGCGCCGGCATGAACCGCCGCGTGACATAAGGGAAATTTCAAACATCCCGCCCTTCGCGAAGGGCGGGATGTTTTGGTTTGGTGATATACTATTATCGTTATGATTCCAGAAGAAATACTCGATTCCTACGACGTCGGATCTGTCCGTTCCGTTAAGCCGATTTCCGTAGGACTCATCCATCAGACGTACAAGGTGACGACGGGAAAGGGGGTGTTCGTCCTGCAGCGGCTGCACCCGGTGCTGGAGTCGCCGGCCATTGGCAAGGATTTTTTTGTGGTGACAACCTTCCTGAACGATAAGGGCTTTTCTGCACCGAAGTGTGTTCTCACGAAGAAGCTGAAGGTGCTCGCGAAGGACGGGGAAGGCCGCATGTGGCGCATGCAGACGTTTTTGGACGGAAAGACGCACGCGATGGTGAAGGACGCGAACATGGCGCGCGAGGCTGGTGCCATGTTTGGGCGATTCCACAAGACGTTGTCTGGACTGCGCTACGAGTTCAAGTCAAAGAAGGTCCTGCATGAGACGGAGAAGATTTTCAAAACGTTTACTTCTGTTGCAAAAAAAAACTGGAAGTCGCCGCTCATGAACGACGTGGCACAGGAAGTCGCGTTCGTATCCGAGGAGATACACAAGGTTTTGCTTCCGGCTAACCTGCCGCTCCGGGCCATCCACGGCGACCCAAAGATCTCGAACCTTCTCTTCGATGCGAAGGGGAAGGCGTGCGGGGTCGTTGATTTGGACACGTGCAATCGCCGGCCGCTTCTCGTTGAGACCGGAGACATGTTCCGGTCGTGGTGCGGCCAGAATGAGGACGATCCGAACAACGCATTTCGTCTGGATATTTTCCATGCGGCATGGAATGGGTATTCCAAAGAGCTCTCTCCCCCTGCCAAGGTGGAGGTGGGAGGGGGTGGACGCGGCGGATTCCTGACGGGGCGCGAGCGCAAGCTTGTCCCGTTGTCCATCGCGACGATCACGCTCGAGCTGGCATCGCGTTTTCTTTCTGATTATTTCAACGACAGCTATTTTGGCTGGGACGCGTCTCGATATCCGTCGCGCCGCGCGCATAACCTTTCGCGCACCCAAGGCCAGCTCGCGCTGTACCGGGATGTTTGGAAGAAGATGGAGAAAATAAAGAGGATCGTTGCATAAACAAAGTCACCCTCCCGACAAGCGGTGAGGGTGACTTTTTGATTCAGAAGTTGGGAAGACCAGTTCAGGCGTAAACAGTGTTACTTGATCCTGCGTGTTATCTTCGGCTTTCCTGTGCGGTGTATCCGTGAAAGGAGACTATTGAATCGTTGCTAGGGCTAGCTGACTAGCAGCACAAGAAGGCAGAATACCAGGTTTCCATGAATCCGTCAAGCTCCGCAGGCCTGTTTTATGATATTTGCTCCCATTTTTGCCTCTTTTTGGGTCAGGCTGAGCATGGGAGAAAGGAATATCGTCTTTGGATCCGTGGATTCGAGGACTAGTCCATTTCGATAGCATTTTGCGACGATGAGAGAAGCAATCGGAAGACGAAATTTAACCGCAAGCACCATGCCGACGCCGCGAACTTCCTTCACCTTTTTGAGTGCTTCAAGCGGTTTTAATTGAGCAAGGAGGTATGCACCGACTTCTGCCGCGTTCTTGTCGAGGCGGTCACGTACGATGATTTCCACGTTCTTTTCAACTGCGGCCAGATCTTGAAACGCCCAGCCAAAGGTCGGCTGATAGGGAATACGTCGCGCCTTTTGGAAGACCTGTTCGGTGACGAGCGTTGCTGCGAGCGTGGCGTATCCGCCGGTCAGAGACTTGCCCATGCAAAGGATGTCTGGTTCAAGTCCCCAGAGCTCCGAGGCGAACATGCGGCCGCATCTGCCCATGCAGGTCGCAACCTCATCCATGGCAAGCAGGACGCCATATTTCCGACAGAGTGCTTGGACTGTCGGATAGAAGTTCGTCGATGGGATGAAGCATCCGGCATTCGTCCATACAGGTTCAGACAGGAATGCGGCGACGTCACCGCGTCGGAATATCTCCTCAAGAGCCGAGAGAGTCTCCATTTCTTGCCTTTGACATTTTGGCATGCGGACCTTCAGGAACCCGTCGCATGGCGTGAGCGATCCGTCAAACGCGTTTCCGACGGACGCGGCGCCATACGTGTGGCCGTGATACACGCCGTCGATGGAGACGATGACGTGCTTTCCAGTCGCGGTGCGTGCTGCCTTGATCGCCAATTCGACCGCTTCGGATCCGCTGCAGGCGCGGAACGCGCGGTTCAGTTTTCCGGGAGCGAGTTTCACAAGTCTTGAAGCGAATCGTTCATGGCGTTCGACGCGGAACCACGGGGGTACATGCAGCCCTTCGTGTGCCTGTGCGCAGATTGCCTCGGCCATTTCCGCATTTCTCCAACCAACAGTTTCGACACACCAACCAGTCTGAAAGTCGAGATATTTCTTTCCGCGTTTGTCGAACAGATAGGATCCGCGTCCGCGTACAAAATCGATTGGCGACGATCCGTAGTCAGCGAGATGTTTTGCCATATGGCCTAGTATACCTCAGCGCGTTGACGTTCAACACGCTCAAGAGGCCATACTCTATTTGTGTTCTCTCGAGTGGCTTTGATCGTGAAGACAACCGCGGAACCATCATATTTGACACACAGGGGTCGTGGGATAAAATGCCTTCACTATGGATAAACAACTTCGTCGAATACTTGATTTGGTTCGAAAAACAGGTGATCGCATGGTCGTTACGGATACCAACGGAGAAGATGTATACGTGGTTCTTGGTTTGGATCAGTATGAAGATCTGGTCGGTTCGGGGTCAGTGGCAAATGTATGTGAATGTGAAAACTGCTGGGATGACTATGCTGGTATAGACAAACAGAATGATTTTTCTGAATTAAAACCAACGCAGTCAGCATCAGTACCGGCGGACATTTGGGAGGCAATGAAGCCAGCAGGTGAGACTGGAGAGACCTGGAACATGGATAAAATGACGGATGAGGAGAAGGTGGATTTGGAAAGACAATTTGAGGAATATCAGAAAACAAAGAAAAGTGAAGGAAAAACAGATGAAGCCGAAAAGCCAAAGGAAAATGAAGAGTTCGATGATTTAGGCGAGGAGCAGTTTTACTTAGAACCAGTGGAATAATCTTGGTTTTAGGCCTTGCACAACCCGTTTTCGTTTGCTATAATTTCGCCGTCCTACAATAAATCATTAAAATTAATCTAACTAGAGCACTTTTTGCCCGCCTGGATCATGTGCACGAGGAATGTGGCCACATGATCCGGCCGGGCAAGACCGCCAAAGTGGCAGTCAAGCTCAAAAAATGCTATGGCAGATGTGTTTCAACGCACAAAGCCGCACGTGAACGTCGGCACCATTGGTCACGTTGACCACGGAAAGACCACGACAACCGCCGCGATTCTCGCGGTTCTTGGCGCCCGCGGAGGTGTTGCCCAGAAGAAGGGTGTGGATGATCTCGATAAGGCGCCGGAGTCCAAGGCACGCGGTATTACGATCGCGACGGCCCACTGCGAGTATGAGTCTGACAAGCGTCACTATGCACATGTCGACTGTCCCGGACACGCGGACTACATCAAGAACATGATTACGGGTGCCGCTCAGATGGACGGTGCTATCCTCGTTGTGTCGGCCGCAGACGGTCCGATGCCACAGACGCGCGAACACATCCTTCTTGCTCACCAGGTTGGCGTTCCAGCCATCATCGTGTACCTCAACAAGTGCGACATGGTGGATGATCCAGAACTTATTGACCTTGTTGAACAAGAAGTGCGCGAGCTTTTGACCAAGTATCAATATCCTGGCGACCAGGTGCCGGTGATCCGTGGTTCTTCCGCGAAGGCATTGGCTAACCCGACAGACGAAGCCGCCGCAAAGCCGATTCTCGACCTCATTAACGCGCTTGATACCTATATTCCGGAGCCGGTTCGTCAGACGGACAAGCCGTTCCTGATGCCGATTGAGGACGTGTTTTCGATCGAGGGCCGCGGAACCGTGGTTACGGGACGCATTGAGCGTGGAGCTGTCAAGATCAACGAGGAAGTTGAGATCATCGGCCTCAAGCCGGAATCCTCGAAGACAGTCGTAACTGGAATTGAGATGTTCAATAAACAGCTTGAACAAGGCATGGCTGGAGACAACGCCGGATTGCTTTTGCGCGGCGTGAAGAAGGAAGATGTTGAGCGCGGTATGGTGCTTGCGAAGCCGGGTTCTATCACCCCGCACGTCGAGTGTGAAGCTGAAGTCTATTGTCTCTCAAAGGAAGAAGGAGGTCGCCATAAGCCGTTCTTTAATGGATACAAACCGCAGTTTTACATCCGTACTACAGATGTGACGGGCGAGATCACGCTTCCAGCCGGAACGGAAATGGTTATGCCTGGCGACACGGTTAACTTGAACATCAAGCTTATTCAGCCAGTAGCTCTTGAGGAGAAGTCAACATTTGCGATTCGCGAAGGTGGTCGCACGGTTGGTGCTGGGGTTGTCACAAAGATTCTCAAATAACAATTAATATAGCCCCGGCTCGTTGAGCCGGGGCTATAACTGTTCTTTCTTCAATACTGTGTCAAACGCGACAAAGAAAACTGAGAAGAAGCCGGAGGAGCAGCGAATTCGTATTCGAATCCGTGCATACGACCACAAGATTATCGATCAAGCAACACTCACCATTATCAAGGCCGCCGAGCGTTCCGGCGCGAAGGTCCACGGGCCTGTACCAATTCCGACAGAAAAGAGAAAGTACACGGTCAACCGTTCAACGTTCGTCCACAAGGATTCTCGTGAACAATACGAGATGCGTGTTCACAAACGCCTTATTGACATTACAGAACCTACCGAAAAGACGATTGATGCACTCATGTCGCTCAACCTGCCTGCTGGGGTTGACGTGGAGATCAAGACATAGTAAGATCCGCCACGGATGATGGAAGAGTGCGGGTCTTGGAAGAGGTCCGCACGATCGGTCACCTGTGACACAAACCGATTTCGAGACGCAGGATAAGATGCAACGCAAAACATCCTGGAGCTTTCGATGATTGGAAATAGGAGATTTTCTTACTCATTACGAATTCCCAAACATTCTGTTCCAAGGCGTGAACAGGTCAGAAGTTGTGAGTTAAAAGTGGATTTTCTGCTCTTCGACCCCCAACTTCTGGCTTTTACTTATGCCAGAGATATGTCCATGAAGGACCACTGTCATATGCCATTTATTATCGGTCGTAAAATCGAGATGACACAGCAGTTCCGGGAGGATGGAACGGTTGTACCGGTCACGCTTGTAAAGGCGGACCCGAACGTTGTGGTGCAGATGCGCACGACGGAAAAAGACGGCTATGTTGCCGTTCAGCTTGGGACGGACGTAGAGCGCATCCTTCTGAAGCCCGAGGCCGGACACGTGAAGGAGCTGCCGTCCGTTGGGACGTTGCGCGAATTCCGCGTGGACGCCACGGATCTTGTCCGCGGGAATACCGTTGATGTTTCCATGTTTGCCTCAGGAATGCATGTGGATGTTGTCGGCACCTCAAAAGGACGCGGATTCGCAGGTGTCATGAAGCGTCACCATTTTGCGGGAGGTCCGGCCACGCATGGACAAAAGGACCAAATGCGTATGCCAGGCTCTATCGCTTCGCAGCGACAAGGTCCCGTATCCAAGGGGCAGCGTATGGCGGGCCATCTCGGCGACGAGCGGGTAACCATCAAGAATTTGGAAGTCGTCTCAGTTGATCCGGTCAACAACATTTTGGCAATCAAAGGGGCTGTTCCGGGCGCACGTGGAGGTGTTCTCCTCGTAGTGTCGCGCGAAGCCAAGACTGTATGGCAAAAGTAACCCTCTATAATCAGGACGGTAAGTCTGTTGGCGAAATGGTTCTTGATCCCGCATTGTTCGAGGTGAAACCGAATGTGTCCTTGATCCACGAGGCTCTTATCGCTCAAAAGGCTAACAGTCGTCAGGCAATCGCCCACACGAAGGATCGTTCCGAGGTCGCGGGCACAGGAAAGAAGCCTTGGAAACAGAAGGGAACAGGACAGGCGCGCCATGGTTCCAGACGGTCGCCGATTTGGGTTGGTGGCGGCATTACCTTCGGTCCTCGAAACGATCGGAATTTTTCCGTGAAGTTGAACAAGGCGTCGAAGCGGAAGGCACTCGCGATGGTGCTGACGGACAAGGTTGAAAACGAAAAGTTCGTTGCCGTCGAAACGATGTCGTTTCCAGAGGCAAAGACGAAAAATTTTGCAAGCGTCATGAAGAAGCTTCCGGTTGCCGGAAAGAAGACGCTCGTCGTGCTGGAGCCGTCCAACACGTTGGCTGCCCGCGCTGCTCGAAATCTTCCTCGAGTCACAACGCTCCCTGCGCATTCCCTGAACATCGCCGACCTGCTTGCGCATGAGTTTGTCGTCGCTTCAAAGGACGCGATTGACGCCATCACGAAGACGTTTAAGCGTGCTTAATATGGGTATTCTCGACAAGTTCAAATCAAAAAAGGAGATGGAACTAAAGGGAGAGATCGTGGAAAACGAGGCTCCTGCGAAGTCCGAGATCCCAAAGGTTGAGCGAAAGCCGGCCAAGAAGGCCAAAACGGTTCCCGCTGACCTTTCGGGAACGATCATTCGTCCGCTTGTTACGGAAAAGGCTGCGGTCATTGCTCATGTCGGACAATACTCGTTTTTGGTGGCGCCGAAGGCGAATCGTATTGCGGTTCGCGCAGCGATCAAGGCGATGTATGGTGTCGTTCCGACGTCCGTGAACATCCAGCGGGTCCGTGGAAAGTTTGTTCGTTTCGGCCGCACGACTGGCCAGCGTTCAGATTGGAAGAAGGCCATCGTGACCTTGCCAAAGGGAAAGACGATCGACGTCTACGAAGGCGTGTAAATTTATGTCAGTTCGAAAATACAATCCAACAACGAACGCTCGCCGCATCTCTTCCGTTGACTCCTTCGAGGACGTCACGAAGTTTGAGCCCGAAAAAAACCTGACCATTGCCAGGAAGCAGCAGGCGGGTCGTTCGGGTGGCAAAATTGCGGTCCGACATCGCGGCGGCGGCGCGAAGCGACGCATTCGCATTGTCGATTTTCGCCGTGACAAGTACGGTGTCACAGCGAAGGTTGTTGCCATCGAGTATGATCCGGGCCGAGGAGCGCGTTTGGCGCTTCTACAGTATGCAGATGGTGAGAAGCGTTACATCGTGGCTCCGCTTGGACTCAAAGTTGGCGCATCGGTCGTTTCTTCAATAGAAAAAGGTGAGATCGCGGACGGTAACCGACTTCGACTTGAATACATTCCCGTCGGTATGAATGTTCATGACGTAGAAATCGTCGCTGGAAAGGGTGGTCAGCTTGTGCGCGGGGCCGGCGTCGGAGCGCAGCTGATGGCTGTCGAGGGATCATTCGCGACCATCAAGCTTCCGTCTGGCGAAATGCGCCAGGTTCCGAAGGAGTGTATGGCTACCATTGGACAGGTATCTAATCCTGATCGTCGACTGATCCGATGGGGAAAGGCCGGGCGCACTCGTCTTCGCGGTATTCGACCGACGGTTCGCGGAAAGGTGATGAACCCGGTCGACCACCCGCACGGTGGTGGCGAAGGCAGGAATTCCATCGGTTTGAAGAATCCAAAAACGCCGCAAGGTAAGCCGGCTCTCGGTGTGAAAACCAGGCGGAAGAAGGCATCCGATCAGCTTATCATCCAGCGCCGTCCGAAAGGTCGGTTCGTAGGAGCATAACCTTATGTCACGCAGTTTGAAGAAAGGTCCATACGTGGACGAAAAACTTCTGAAGAAGGTCCTCAAGCTAAAGGCCGGTGACAAAATTGTCATTAAGACCTGGGCGCGCGCTTCTTCTATTACCCCAGAAATGGTTGGGTTCACGCTGGGTGTTCATAACGGCAAGGATTTCGTTCCTGTACGTGTAGTAGAGAACATGGTGGGCCACAAGTTGGGCGAGTTTTCTCCAACCCGCAGGTTTGTCCGTCACGGAGGCCAGGTTGCTGCTGCTTCTCCGGGTGCTTCAGCCCCGTCAGCAGTCGCTGCTCCGGCTGCGAAGAAATAACCATTTGATATGGAAGTCATCGCGAAAGCAAATAACATCCGCATGTCTCCCCGGAAGGTCCGGTTGGTTATCGACGTAATTCGCGGAATGGACGTGATGCGCGCGCAAACGCAGTTGCGTTTTATGAAGAAGGCTGCTGCATTACCGGTGCTCAAGCTTCTCAATTCCGCCATTGCGAACGCGGAGCACAACTTCGATATGGACAAGGATGGGCTTATCGTCAAGATGATCACAGCTGACGGTGGACCAGTCATTCATCGCTGGACACCGAAGGCGTTCGGCCGATCGGCCCCGATTCGAAAGCGGACAAGTCATATCACGATTCTTCTCTCATCGAAGAGTAAGACAAATGAAAAGATGTCCACGAGGAAGTCGGACAAGGAAGCAAAGCCAAAGACAATAAGGAAGGCGGCAAAGAAGCCGGCGGTCACGAAGACGAAATAGTATGGGGAAAAAAACACATCCAAAAGCATTTCGTCTCGCTGTTACGCACGGCTGGCATGCACATTGGTTTGCGGATCGCGACTTCACAACCTTGCTCCGTGAGGATGTTCGAATCCGAGCCTTCCTACTTAAGGAGTTGCGCGAGGCCCAGGTGGATCGTGTGGAATTCGAGCGTTCCCGCCAAATTCTTACGATTAACATACTAGCTGCCAAGCCGGGCGTTGTCATTGGGCGTGCCGGGGCAGGAATCGAGGAAATGAAGAAGAAGCTCAAGAAGAAGTTTTTCAGCGGCCGTCGAACGACAATTAATGTGAATGTGAAGGAAGTTGAACACCCCGCGCTGTCTGGTCGCGTGACCGGATTGCAGATCGCAGCGGATATTGAAAAACGCATGCCGTTCCGCCGTATCATGAAGATGGCCATTGAACGCGTCATGAAGGGAGGTGCCGAAGGTGTGAAAATTACCCTTTCCGGACGACTTAATGGAGCTGAAATTGCACGAACCGAAACGTTGGCACAAGGTAAGATTCCGCTTCATAATCTACGCGCAGATATTGACTTCGCTTCTGTCGCGGCTCATACCATCTACGGCGCAATCGGCGTCAAGGTGTGGATTAATCGCGGAGAGGTGTTCGAGGTCAAGACAAAGAGCGAGTAGCATCGAACGATATGTTGATTCCGAAAAAAGTAAAACATCGTAAGTGGCATAAGGGACGAGCACGCGGAAAGCGCGTCGCAACCCGACGCATTACTCTTGCGTTCGGGCAAGCCGGACTCAAGGCCATGTCAGAGGCGTGGGTTACCTCCCGCCAGATTGAAGCTGCTCGCCGTGCTATGACCCGCGCCATCAAGCGTGGCGGAAAGATCTGGATTCGTATTTTTCCGGACAAGCCGGTCACAACGAAGGGCGCCGAGATGCCGATGGGAAAGGGGAAGGGCGCGGTTGACCACTATGTCGCCATCGTTCGTCCTGGTACCGTTATGTTTGAGATCGACGGCGTGACCAAGGAATTGGCGAAGGAGGCCATGGACCTCGCTTCCTATAAGCTTCCTTGCAAGACCAAGGTCATTTACCGCGACTAATATGGACATGAAGCCGCTTTCCTCCCAGTCCGTTGATGCGCTTAGTCGTTTGCTCGCGGAAACGAAGAGCGAATTGTGCGACCTCCGTTTTCAGCTCGCATCGCACCAGCTCAGTCGGGTTCACACCGTTCGTGAGTTGCGCAAGCGCATCGCGAACATCCAGCGCGTCTTGCGTCTGAAGAAGTAATTTTATGCAAGCCAATACCGCTAAAACCAAAAAGGTAACCCGAACGTTCACGGGAGTTGTCACATCTGACAAAATGTCGAAGACCGTTGTCGTTCAGGTTGACCGTACCGTCATGCACCCGAAGTATCAGAAGCGCTATGTGCGCAGCCAGAAATACAAGGTGCACGATGAGTTGAACGAGGCTCACGTCGGGGACGTGGTCACGTTCGCGGAGTGCCGGCCGATCTCGCGCGACAAGCGGTGGCGGCTTGTAAAGAAGAACGCCTAATATGGTTCAACATCGTTCAATGCTTAAGGTGGCGGACAACACCGGAGCAAAAAAGCTCCAGGTTATTCGCGTGCTCGGCGGATACAAGAAGGGCACCGCCCACATCGGTGACCTCGTGAATGCTGTTGTCAAGGAGGCTGTGCCGCATGCCGCGGTCAAGAAAAGCGACGTTGTGACCGTCGTTCTCGTGCGGACACGCAAGGAAACCCGTCGAAAGGACGGCACCTATATTCGATTTGATGAGAATGCAGGCGTGATCGTTGATAAGAAGACTAAGGAGCCAAAAGGAACTCGTATCTTTGGGCCGGTCGCGCGTGAACTGCGCGCACTTGGATATGCGAAGATCGTCTCCCTTGCTCCGGAAGTGCTCTAATATGAAGATAAAGACCGGTGACAAGGTCCGTGTTCTCGCGGGCAAAGACAAGAGCAAGGAAGGCAAAGTCCTTCAGGTTTTCCCCATGCTTGAGCGTGTCGTGGTGGAGAATGTCAACCTTCTGACGAAGCACTTGAAGCGCCGCGGCACTACTGCGGGACAGACCATCAAGTTTCCCTCGCCAATTCACGTCTCGAACGTTCGGATCGTTTCTGGAAAATCTGGAAAGTCCGGTCGGATCGGCTTCGCATTTGTGACGAAGGACGAAGGGAAAATGAAGGTGCGCGTCATCCGATCAAAGGGCGCCTCCGAACAGATTGAATAATATGTCGTTGCATGAAACATATAATAACCAGACGGTGCCGAGCCTGATGAAGAAGTTTGGGTACACAAACCCGAATGCGGTGCCGAAGGTCACAAAGGTCACGCTTAACGTGGGTCTTGGCAAGGGTCTTAAGGATGCTAAGTTCCTTGAGACTGCAGAAGACACCATGCGTCGCATCACTAGCCAGTCGCCTGTGAAGACCAAAGCGCGGAAGTCTATTTCCACGTTCAAGATTCGCGAAGGCATGGTAATTGGCATGAAAGTCACCCTTCGCGGAAAGCGCATGTGGGATTTTCTTGAAAAGCTCGTGAAGGTATCGATTCCTCGCATTCGTGATTTTCGAGGTCTGCCCGTAGCGGGTTTCGACGAACGGGGCAATTACACCCTTGGGTTCCCAGAGCACACGGCATTTCCCGAAATTCGAACGGATGAAATCGAGGTTATCCACGGTCTCCAGGTGACCATTGGAATGACGACGGGTTCCGAGGAAGAGGGGAAGGCAATGCTGAAACTTCTCGGCTTCCCGTTTAACGAATCGGAGGAAAACTCCAAGTAAGCCATATGGCAACGGAAAATCAGATCGCAAAATCGATGCGGAAGCCAAAGTATTCGACACGCAAGGTGAACCGCTGTTGGAAGTGTGGACGCCGACACGGGTATATGCGAGCGTTTGAGCTTTGCCGCATTTGTTTCCGTGAGCTGGCCAACCGCGGGGAAATCCCGGGCGTGGTGAAAGCAAGCTGGTAATATGATGACCGACTCAATTTCTGACATGTTGACTCGTCTGCGCAACGCCTTCGCCGTCCGAAAACGGGAGGTCGTCTTACCGCACTCGAACATGAAGTTCGCGATTGCCAAAATCCTTGAAAAGCAAGGATATGTAGGCGATGTGGAAAAGATCGGTGAGGGAAGGCACACGACCCTCAAGATAATGCTTGCGTATCACGACGGGGAGCCCGCGATCACGGAGGTCCACCGCGTAAGCACTCCTGGACACCGCGTGTACGTCAAGTGTACGGAGATGCCAAGGGTGAAGTCCGATATCGGCATTGCCATTATCTCAACTCCGAATGGTCTGATGACCAACAAGGAGGCTCGTTCCCGCAAGCTTGGCGGCGAGGTGATTTGCGAAGTTTCCTAAGCATATGTCGCGTATTGGCAAAAAACCGATTTTGATTCCGACGGGCGTTGAGGTTGCCTTGGAAGCAAGACGCATTCAGGTCAAGGGACCGAAGGGGATCCTGTCCTACGTTTTGCATCCGCACGTCACGGTTTCTACGGAGGAACTGGAAGGCGGCAAGTCGCTCGTCGTGACAGTAGTGGATCCGGAGGCCGTCGGAGACCGGGCACAGTGGGGGACGGCACGAGCAAATTTGTCCAACATGGTTAAGGGGGTGACTGAAGGATTTTCTCGGGCGCTAGAAATTAACGGAGTCGGTTTTCGCGTGAATGTTCAGGGGCAAAAGGTTGTGATGAACCTCGGGTATTCCCACGACGTGGAGTTCACACTGTCGCAGGGAGTGACCGGATCCGTCGAGAAGAATATCCTCACGATTTCTGGTTCAGACCGCGAGGTAGTGGGACAGACCGCAGCGCGCATTCGAAAGCTTCGATTGCCAGAACCGTATAAGGGGAAGGGAATCAAGTACACCGACGAAATGATCCGCCGAAAGGCTGGTAAGGCGGCTAAGGCAGGGGAATAGAACATATGCCGAATGTCATGAAAACAAAGCGTGAGCAAGCTCAACGTCGCGCACACCGCGTACGTGCCCGAATCAACGGGACCGCAGAATGCCCGCGACTTTCCGTCAAGCGCAGCTTGAAACATATCTACGCCCAGCTTATTGACGACACGGCTGGACGCACGCTTGCGGCCGCGTCGGACAAGGAAATCACCGCAACGGGAAAACCCGTGGAAGTGGCGAAGGTCGTCGGTGCGAAGCTTGCCGAGAAGGCGAAGAAGGCCGGGATCGACCAGGTCGTCTTTGATCGCGGATCAAATCGCTATATGGGTCGTGTCGCCGCGCTTGCCGATGGTGCTCGTGAAGGAGGATTGAATTTCTAAACATATGGAAGAACAGAAGCGAAAACCGATGGGCCGCGGCGGACGTGGCGCACCGCGCCACAATGAGCCCAAGGAGTTCGAGCAGAAGATTCTCGATCTCGCCCGTGTTACTCGCGTTACCGCGGGTGGCAAGCGCATGTCGTTCCGTTGTACACTGATCATCGGCGACAAGAAGGGCCGCGTAGGCCTTGGAATCGCGAAGGGCATCGACGTGCAGATCGCGATCGATAAGGCTTATCGCCAAGCCAAGAAGAAAGTGATTCGCGTCCCACTCATCCACGACACAATCCCGCACCCGGTCCAGATGAAGTTCGGCTCCGCGGTCGTTCTGCTGAAGCCAGCTCCTCGCGGTACTGGATTGAAGTGTGGCGGGGCCGTGCGCGTCGTGCTCGAACTTGCCGGGGTGCCCAACGCATCCTCGAAGATCATGAACTCCTCGAACAAGATCAACCTTGCAAAGGCAACTTTCGAAGCAATCAAGACCATGAAGTTGCCGAAGAAGAAGGAAGCTCTGGTCGAGGTCGTAACGGCTGAATAATATGGCTATCTCCCTCCATACAATTAAACCAGCCAAAGGCTCTCGAAAAACCGCCAAGCGCGTCGGACGCGGGCTTTCAAAGGGAGGCTCGTATTCTGGTCGCGGTGTGAAGGGCCAGCGGGCTCGCTCTGGGGGCCGTTCGGGGCTTCAGAAGAAGGGGCTTCGACACATCATGTTGTCTTTGAAGAAGAACCGCGGCTTTAATAGTCTTTACGGAAAGTATTGCGTCGTAAATTTAAATGTACTTGCGAGGGAGTTTCCAGATGGTGCGAAGATTACGCCCAAGGTTCTTTTCGAGAAGGGTCTGATTTCGTCGGTGGGGAAGGTAAAGCTACTTGGAAATGGAGCGATCAGTATCAAGATAAATGTTGTGGACTGCGCTGTTTCTGCTTCGGCAAGGATAAAAATTGAAAAAGTTGGAGGGACTGTCCTGTAATTGATAGATATGTTTTCATTCGCTCGCGTTTGGAAACTAAAGGAGGTCCGGTCGAACGTCTTGTTCGTATTCGCGATGCTCGTTATTTTCCGTGTTGCTGCTCACATCCCTGTTCCAGGTGTCGATCCAAACGCATTGGTTGATTTTCTGCAGGGAAATCAGCTTTTTGGTCTCATGAATATTTTTTCCGGAGGTACGTTAAATAATTTTTCAATCGTTGCTCTTGGACTTGCGCCGTATATTACAGCTTCGATCATTTTCCAGCTCTTAGGGATGATCGTTCCAAAGTTCGAGGAGATGCAAAAGGAGGAACAGGGACGGAATCGCATCAACCAATGGTCACGCCTGCTCACAGTTCCATTAGCCTTTCTCCAGGGTTACAGTCTTGTACTGATGTTCCAGCAGCAGTCCGGTGCATCGTTGTTTATAGGTGGTCATGCCGACCTGGTTACTACGTTGCTTGTCATGATAAGTATGACGGCCGGTACCATCTTTCTCATGTGGATGGGTGAGCTTATCTCAGAAAAAAATTTGGGGAATGGTATTTCAATTCTGATTTTTGCTGGTATTATCGCCGGCTTGCCAAGTTATTTCAGCCAATCGCTTGCTCTTTATGATCGTTCGCAACTCATCACTGCGATCATATTTGCTGTATTGACCCTAGTGACGATCATTGCAGTCGTGGTCATGCATGAGGCACAGCGAAATATCCCTGTTCAATACGCTCGGCAGATGCGCGGGTCTAGGCTTGCTGGTGCTTCTGGATCAAACTTACCAATCAAGCTCAATATCGCAGGTGTTATTCCGATCATCTTCGCGATATCGATTATTCTTTTTCCGAGTGTCATCGCGCGTTTTTTCTTGAATGCACGAACGTCATTTCTGCGAGCTGCGGCCGAGTGGGCATTGCAGATGTTTCAGAACCAGCTTGTGTACGGCATCATGTATTTCGCCTTAGTATTCGTCTTTACCTACTTTTATACCTCAGTAATCTTTCATCCGGACCGTGTTGCTGAGAATTTGCAGAAGCAAAGTGGCTTCATTCCAGGCATTCGTCCAGGTAGACCCACCGCAGAGTATATTTCTTGGGTAACGAACCGGGTGTTGTTGGCTGGAGCGGTGTTCCTCTCGATCATTGCTGTCCTTCCGCTCATTGCGCAGCAAATCACCGGGAACGCTTCTCTCGTTGTTGGCGGAACGTCGCTGCTCATTGTGGTGAACGTCGTTATTGAAACAATGAAACAAATTGAGGCGCAGGTCAGCATGCATGAATACGAGATGTAGAATGCGAGTTGAAATGTTGAGACGGGGGCATGTCCCCCGTCTTTCTGCTATAATTTTGTGTGTATGATTTATAAAATATTACTGATTGGTCCGCAGGGAAGCGGAAAAGGGACACAGGCTGAGATTCTATCCAAACGCTTTGGAATTCCTGCATTCGCCATGGGTCAACTATTGCGTGACGAGGTGGCTTCTGGGACTGATATTGGCTTACACGTCAATGAGATCTTAGAATCCGGAAATTTGGTTTCTGATCAGATTGCCTCCGAGGTGCTTCAAGCTCGCTTGCGTCGGCCAGATGCGGCGGGGGGGTATATTCTTGATGGATATCCTCGCAACATGAAGCAATACGCGACGTTTACGTTCGATCATCCGACGCATGTGGTTGTTATTGATGTTCCACAAAATGAATCCTTGACTCGATTAAGCGGGAGGCTGACATGCGACCGTTGCGGAAAGGTGTATGCTGCCTCAAACGGTTCAACCGCAAACGATCCGTGCATCTGCGGAGGTTTGCTCAAGCAGCGTTCTGATGACACGCCAGAGGCCATTGGGCGCCGGCTTGATATTTATGATCATGACACCACACCCATGCTTTCCAGATTTGAGGAACGCGGGATTCTCCGTCGTGTAGATGGGGTAGGAACGATGGAAGAGGTTCAGGAAAGAATTCTTAAGGCTGTTGCAATTTAATGTGGCGTTTATTAAAACGATAAAGGAAATAGAAATCATGCGCGAGGGAGGAGGTCTCCTGTCTCGCGCGCTGAAGGCAGCGTGCGATACGGTTCGTCCTGGCGCGATGCTTCCTGACATCGACGCGGCGGCGGAGAAGATTATTCGTGCCGGCGGCGGAGAACCTTCATTTCTCGGATACAGATCGTATCCGGATGACGAGCCTTTTCCAAGTACAATCTGTATTTCGATAAACGAAGAGATCGTTCATGGTCGAGGAAATCGTCCAATAGCGCTCAAGGAAGGTGATATCGTTGGTCTCGACATCGGACTTTGGTACAAGGGATTGTGCACGGATATGGCCGTAACTGTTCCTGTTGGTCAAATTTCAGATGAGGCCTCAAAGCTTATCTCTGTCACGCGGGCGGCGTGTCTTGCTGGTGCAAAGGCTGTGTCCGCTGGAGGCTATGTCAGCGACGTGGCAACGGCCGTCGAATCTACGGTTGAACCGCACGGGTACGGCATTGTCCGCGCATTGGTCGGACACGGGGTCGGCCACAAAGTCCATGAGGAGCCCCATGTTCCGAATTATTCGGACCGTCGATACCCGAAAGTACGAATCACCGAGGGCATGTGTCTGGCCATTGAACCGATGATCGGCCTTGGATCATGGGAAGTGGAAACAGCGGAGGACGGTTGGACCGTGGTGATGAAGGACCGCAAGATCAGCGCCCACTTCGAGGTGACGGTAGCTGTTACGAAAAACGGTACGGAGATTCTGACGCCATTGCCCGTTTAAACCCAATATGCGCATTCTTGGCATCGACTACGGGGACAAGAAGATCGGTTTGGCCTTTGGTGACTCTGAGGCGCACGTTGCCGTGCCGCTTGACGTGGTCCCGAATGTCGGAGACGCGACGATTCAGACGTTCGCAAAGCGGGTCACGTCCGAGGATATAGATCTGATCGTGGTTGGTGTTCCGCTTTCGACGGGAACGCACCATTCGCCGGTTCAGCTTGAAAAGACCCGCACGTTTATCGATCAGCTTCGATCGCTCGTGTCCGTTCCTGTCGTGGAGGAGGATGAGTCCTTCACGACATCGGAGAGCATTCGTCTGCAACGCGAGGAAGGCGCGCAGGCGGAGGAGGACGCGCTCGCCGCCATGCTCATCGTCCAGGCCTACATCAACCAACATGGCTAGCCTGTACCATGCCACCGGCATCGTGCTTTCGCGACGTGACCACCGCGAAGCGGACCGGTGGTATTCGATTTTTACGCGCGAATTTGGAAAAGTCGAACTGCTGGCCCGCGGAGGTCACAAGATGCTTGCCAAGCTCACTCCCCACTTGGAAATGCCCGCGATCATCAACCTTCACGTCGTGCGTGGACGGCAATATGACACAATTGCCGGAACGAATCGCGAGCGCGCGTTTCCTGGCCTATATTCGGATTCCTCCAAACTGTTTTTGATTCAGAGCGCGCTGCATCTTACGGATATTGGAACCAGGCCGCACGAACAAGACCTTGTTCTTCACGACCTGCTGGTGCAATGGATCGAAACTGTTGAATCCTCACCAAGTTTATCCAGTGAACGTGCCGGGTTCCTACTTGGAAGCTATGTGCTGAAGTTGTTGTCTATCATCGGATACCGTCCGGAATTATCGCGTTGCCTTTCTTGCAAGCTGCCGATTGAGCCCGGTTCCTACCGGTGGCACGCGCTCAAGGGCGGCGTCGTGTGCCAAACGTGCGCGCAACGCGATCAGGAACAATGGTTTGCCGCGCGCCCGCTTTCCGACGGGGCATTAAAGCTCATCCGTTTCGGCCTGTCCGAGTCCTTCCCATCGCAATTGCGCCCGCACCTTGGCGCTGATGACGTATCAGCCTATCACGAGGCGGTAGAATCCCTGATCATCTCGCATTTTCCCGTCATTCCGGCGAACTCCATCAGGGGTTCCTGCATGCAATAGGTCTAAGATTCTGAACAGGCTCTAAGAAAAAGACTCCCGCATGGGAGTCAGGAACGGTTCTGCGTGAGCTCGATCAGAAGGCTTGCTGATGCCTCCGGCGTGTAATGGGACAAGTGATCGTTTCTGCCGACGAAGACGAATCGCGTCAAGGGCTGAGCCTTGAGATAGTCCTCAATGTCACGACTCGGATCGTTCGTCGCGATCACGCACCATGGGCGATTCTCGCCCATTTCGCGCACGTGTTTGTGGATCACGCGCCCAGTCCTGAGGCCATGGGACGCGAGTCCCTTGTCTTCATCTGTGATTCCATCCATTTTTCCCATGAGGTCCGCGAAGACCACGCGGATGCCGGGTCCGACCAACGGGTGGTGGAGCGCACGCATGGCATCCCCATAGTTTTTCGTCCAAAGAACGGGGAGACCGGTTTCGTACAATGCCCGGAGATAGGGGTATTGCCACCTGGCGTCGTCGACGCAGACGAGGACGCGCGGCAATTCCGGTTCGTCGATGGGAATGTCGACCGTCTCTCCGTTCCAATCGATCACCGTCGTTTCACGCTGCCTGTCGGGGACAAGCAGCTCGACGCGCATCTCGGGACAACCGAAATATTCCGTATAGGCGTACAACAGGAAGCGCCGCCCCTCGACACAGGAACTCGCGTTGAACAGGATGGTCCACCGCAGCACGTCCTTCAGCGCTTCGATGTGCGACAGGCACGCCCTGCTGATGGACTGTCCAATCCGGTAGGTCGGGCCGACCGCGACCGCATCGGAATGGAGAATCACTTGCCGGCCCTCGACGCTTGCCTCGGCGATCAGCCGTTTGCTGAACCGGAATCCCGCGAGGTTCTTCCTGTCGTCCTTGTCCAGCCCTTTCAGATACTTGTGTGGATCACACGTGTCGGTCGGCAAGGGATCACCGAGGGTGATCGGATCCCTCGGGCTCATCGGGATGTGAAGCCTGGTCACAAGCAGTTCGAATTTTGCCGATGAAACGGGGTAGTCCATGGTTTCTCCAGTGGTCGACGCTTGAAGGTGCTAGCCTAAGTATACAAATTTTTCCCCAACCGTCAACGGTTTGCGTCCACCCCGCCAATCGGCTACTATTGATCCGATATGCATTCCACAACCGTAGCCGAAATCGGCGCTCATGTTGGCCAAGAAGTTGAGTTGAAGGGCTGGGCCTACAACTTTCGATCCAGCGGGAAAATCTTCTTCCTGCAATTCAGGGACGGCACGGGCCGCGTCCAGGTCGTGTATTCGAAGATCGATCTCTCGGAAGACGAATGGAACGCGCTCGACGGCATTCGTATCGAGTCCTCCGTTATCGTGACCGGAACAGTGAAGGCCGAACCGCGCGCGAACGGCGGGTTCGAGCTCAGCGGAGTTTCATTCAAGGCCGTGCAGGTCGCGCCGGACGATTACCCGATCGGCAAGAAGGAACACGGGCCCGACTTTCTGCTCGACCAACGCCATCTCTGGCTGCGCAGCGAGAAGCAGTGGGCTGTCCAGCGCGTGCGCAACACCATCATCAACGCCACCTTCGCGTATTTCAACGAGAACGGGTTCATCAAGTTTGATACGCCGATCCTGACGCCAACCGCCTGTGAGGGAACGACCGAATTGTTCTCGATCGAGTACTTTGACATGGGAAACGCCTATCTTTCCCAGTCCGGGCAACTCTATCTTGAAGCCGGCATCATGAGCCTTGGCCGGGCGTTCGATTTTGGTCCCGTGTTCCGCGCGGAGAAGTCAAAGACACGCCGGCACCTCACGGAGTTTTGGATGATGGACGCGGAAGCGGCGTTCGTCGAGCATGAGGGAAACCTCAAGATTCAGGAAGGCCTCGTCTGCCGGATCGTCAAGGACGTGCTCGAGAAGAATGCAAAGGAACTCGCGATCCTTGAACGCGACATCGAGCCGCTCAAAAAGATCGAGGCGCCGTTCGTGCGAATGACGCACGCCGAGGCCGTCGCGAAGCTGCGCGAGCTTGGAAGCGACATCGGCGAGATGGACGATTTGGGAGCCGACGATGAGACCGTTCTCACGAAGCTTTTTGACCGGCCGATCTTCGTTGAGAAATATCCGGCGGCCGTGAAGGCGTTTTACATGAAGCGCGATCCGTCCGATCCGACGCGCGTGCTCAACGCGGACATGCTCGCGCCAGAGGGATACGGCGAAATCATCGGCGGAAGCCAGCGCGAGGACGATTACGACCGCCTGCTCGAACGCATGCGCGAGTCGAACGTCCCGGTCGAGCCGTACCAGTGGTACCTCGACCTGCGCAAGTACGGATCGATCCCGCATTCCGGATTCGGCTACGGTCTCGAGCGCATCGTCGCCTGGGTCTGCGGCCTGCAGCACATCCGCGAAACCATCCCATTTCCGCGCCTGATCAATCGGTTAACTCCATGATTTCGACCGTTGATTATGAAAAAATATCTGCTTATTGCTGTCCTTGCCTTCATCTTCGGTGCGGCCGCGGGTATTTGGTGCTATCGGACAATGATCGGGAGTTCTCGTTTGGCAGTCGATGATACACACACGACCGTCGCGAGCAATGAATCCGCCATTCGATTCGTCGTACGGCAAAACGACGGAACCGCAACGATGCTTGAGTATTTTTTGGGGACAGGAAATGCAGAGGTAGCAGATGAAACAGAGCTCGTTTTTGGTCCGGCGCGTTTCAATCAATCCTCATTTCTCTGCAGCAATGCGGAGGAACCAAAGCTCCCAAATGTTTCGCTTCGCATTCTCTGCGACATTGGGCGCAACAACACGCTTATGCTTGCAGCATATGATGGAGACCAAAAATTAGTTTCCGCGAAGATCGATCCTCGCGATTTCGGCATCGCGCCGTCGGCTGCCGAGGGGTATCTCATCCCCGTCGCGGTTGCGGACGATAAGAGCACAATCTATCTCGGCCGTCGCGTCGAGACCGAATCCTGGGTCGCCGGACTCTGGAAGCTCGACGTCGCGACCGGGAACGTGAGCGAGATCACGTACGTTCGCGAGAATAACATTTATCAGTACGATATAAATCCGCAGGCCAAGAAGTTATTTGGTATCTCATTTGTTCCGCCCGAGTCTCTCGGGGAACCACCAACCCGTTCGGAGCAGTACTGGGTGGACCTTTCGACAGGTGAGGGATACGGAGGTGAGTCGTTCATCGGGGCTTGGGAGAATCCGATGCTTGGGGACGACGGCCTCGCATATGCGTTTTATTCGACGGGAGATCACGCCGAGGAAGGAACGACCGTCTTTCAGGCAGGCGAGGGAACGTATTCCGGAGGCACGCATATCGACGGCGTCATGAAGGACTGGTTCGGCGATACCATCGTCTTCGATCGCGATGGAAATCTCTTCCTTTTCGATCTGAAGACCAAGAAGGAGACGCAACTAACGAATGAAATGGACGCGACGGTTGAATACGTCGGACGCGTTGAGTAACAGATCGTGTTATGTCTCAGAGTAAACTGAACGTAGCGGTGATATTTGGCGGACGTTCTGCGGAACATGAAGTTTCTCTGCTTTCGGCTGCAAACGTGATGGCTGCCATTCCGTCCCGCCGGTACTCCGTGATTCCAGTAGGAATCCGCAAGGACGGATCGTTCGTCCAATATAGGGGAACAGATCGTATTCTTAACGCGACGGATGCTCGGAAGGTTCGTCTGTCTTCTGGGGGAAAGTCAGTTACGCTTTTTTCCGATGCGCGTAGTCGCGGCCTTGTTACGATTGTTGGGAGTAGGACCAGGACTCGGGTCGACGTTGCCTTTCCGGTCTTGCATGGTACGGACGGCGAAGACGGATCCATTCAGGGGGTCTTTCGTCTTGCTGGCATTCCTTTTGTCGGTGCTGGTGTCGAGGCTTCCGCCATTGGAATGGATAAGGACGTGACGAAACGGCTATGGAGGGACGCAGGACTGCCGACGGCGGACTTCGTAGCCTTTCATTCGAAGGACCGAGAAGCGATCCGCTACCGAGATGTTGTCCGTCGGCTTGGAACTCGATTTTTCGTGAAGCCTGCTTCGGCCGGATCGTCCGTGGGCGTCCATAAAGTCGTCGGTGAGAAGACGTTTTCCTCAGCTCTGGATGATGCGTTCGCCTATGGGGAGAAGGTCCTTTGTGAGAAAATGGTAAAAGGAATTGAGATTGAATGTTCCATTCTTGGGAATGAGAAACCCGAGGCATCGCTGCCGGGAATCGTTCGTCCGACCCACGACTTTTACTCATACGAGGCAAAATATATTGACGAATGCGGCGCGGATTTCGAGATTCCCGCGAAGCTTCCATCTGCGGTCGCGAACAAGATCCGTTCTATCGCATGCGATGCCTATTGTGTTCTTGGACTTGAGGGAATGGCCAGGGTTGACGGATTCCTCACAGTTGATCAGTCATTCGTTCTCAACGAGGTCAATACTATTCCCGGCTTCACTGCCATCAGCATGTATCCAAAATGTGGGAAGCAAGCGGCCTTCCGCTTTCCAAGCTCCTTGACCGTCTGATAGGGTTATCGCTTGAACGACATCGGCGCGATCAAAAGATTCTTAGAGATTTCAAAAAGATGTCTGTGACTGCAGAGCGTCGCGGTATCAAGAAATAACTGTATGCAGAACCGAACCCTCATAAACCAGCTTCCAGAAAAAATGTCCCAGACCGTGACGATTGCCGGGTGGCTTCACCGGCTTCGCGACCTGAACAAGTTTGGGTTCGCGATCTTACGTGACCGCACCGGACTTGTGCAGGTCGTTCTCACGGCTGAGCAGCTCGCGCAGCTCAAGGGGTTGCAGCTTGAGACCGTCTTGAAGATCACCGGCACAGTCGTGAAGAAGCAGAGCAAAGACCCGAACGCGAACGAGGTGGAAGTGCAGGCCGCGACAGTCGAGATCCTTTCACCCGTCGCAGACGTGTTGCCTGTCGAGATTAACAACGATACGATCGACGCCCACCTCGATACGCTCATCGACAATCGCGTGGTGACGCTTCGCAATCCGAAGCAGCGGGCGATCTTCCGCGTGCAGGCGGCGCTCGTTCACGGGTTTCGCCGATACATGGCGGCGCGAGGGTTCACCGAGGTGTTTTTCCCGGTGCTTGCCGGCGCGGCGAGCGAGGGCGGGGCGGAGTTCTTCAAGGTCGACTATTACGGCCGCGAGGCCACGCTCACTCAGTCCGCGCAGCTGTACAAGCAGATCATGATGGGCGTGTATGAGGGAGTGTACGGCGTCTCGTATTCGTTCCGCGCGGAAAAGTTCGCCACTTCCCGCCATCTCACGGAATTCAACCAGCTCGAGTTCGAGGTCGGGTTCGTCGAGACCATGGACGAGATCATGGATTACGGCGAGGGCGCGACGCGTGAGATGCTCGCGGCCGTTGTCGAAGAATGCTCGGCTGAGCTCTCGCTTCTTGGTGTGACGCTGCCTCCGCTTGGCGAACGGTTCGTGCGTATTAAGCTCAAGGACGCCTTGCAGACGTACAAGGATGGCACTGGGATCGACGAGACAATGGAACCCGACCTGTCGCCGGCCGCGGAGAAGTGGCTGTCGACCGTGTGGGCTCCGAAGGAACATGGGACTGGGTTCGTCTTCGTCACCCATTATCCGGCAGCGAAGCGCCCGTTTTATACGAAGCTCGATCCGGAGGATCCGGCGTCGACGCTCAGCTTTGACCTCATCGGGTTTGGCAGCGAGATCGTTTCCGGCGGGTTCCGCGTGAACCGATACGACGAGCAGGTCCAGCGTCTGAAGGACAAGGGTTTGAATCCGGACGACTTCGCCGACTATCTGATGATGCACAAGTACGGCATTCCGCCGGAGGGCGGATGGGGCATGGGCTTGCAGCGCCTGACACAGAACGTGCTTGGACTGGATAATATCAAAGAAGCCACCCTGTTCCCGCGCGACGTGCAGCGCCTGCGTCCCTAATGTGCCCTTCGAAATCAAGCTTGAACAATTCTCTGGGCCGCTCCAACTTCTTCTCGAGTTGATCGAACAGGAGAAGCTGCCGATTACTGAGGTATCACTTGCGAAGGTGACCGAGGACTTTTTGCGACACATCGACGAGCGGGAAGTGCCCCCCGAAGAACTCGCGGACTTTCTCGTGGTCGCGACAAGGCTCCTGCTCATCAAGTCGCGCGCAATCCTTCCGAAGCCCGCGGAACCCGAGGAGGACGGTTCACGCCTTGCGGATCAGCTTCGCATGTACAAGCAATTCGTTGACGCAGCCGAGGTCATCGAACGCATGTTTCTCTCCGACAACGTGATGTTCTCGAGGGAACGAGCGACCATTATACGAACACCAGGATTCGTCGCTCCTTCTTCCGTCACGCCCACGGTTTTGTTCGATGCCTTTCAATCACTTCTCAAGCGTCTGGAGCCGTTCTTCAGCCTTCGTCGAGCGTCGCTCGAGCGGGTCGTGTCCGTGCAGGAACGCATGGTGCATTTGCGCGACGTGATCATGGAACGATCCAAACTTGCATTCCGCGACATGGTCGGAAGCGCAACAACGAAGGTGGAGGTGGTCGTGAGTTTTCTTGCGCTTCTGGAACTCATGAAGCAGCGTGTGGTGAAGGCGGTGCAGGGAGGAGCGTTTAACGACATCGTTATTACGAAGACCGATTGATCATCGATATGATTACCACATCGCTCGAATCCCTCCTGTTCGCGTCGGCCAAGCCTGTGCCCGTCGCGACGCTGAAAAAGACGTTGGACGTGTCGGACGAAATCCTGTCCGAGGCCATTGCGGACGTGCGCGCGCGGTTCAATCGCGAGGAGTCCGGCATCCATCTTGTCGAGCATGAGGGGAAGGTTCAGTTCGTGACAAATCCATCCCAGTCCGAGCTGGTCGGCGCGCTTCTCCGACAGGAGACGGATGGGGAACTGACGCGTCCGTCGGTTGAGACACTCACGATCATCGCCTACCGCGGGCCGATCACGAAGCCGGAGATCGAGCAGATCCGTGGTGTGAACTGCACACTGATCCTTCGTAACTTGCTCATGCGTGGGCTTATCGATGAGGCAGACGATACACAGAGACTTCAGCCCGTGTATACCGTTTCCATGGATTTTGTTCGACATCTTGGCTTGCACCAGATTTCTGATCTTCCAGATTTTGACCAACTGCACATGGACGAGAAGATAACGAATCTCGTCGAGTCTCTTCAAAAAGATGTTGAAATTCAAACTGAGGTCCTGTGATTCTTCGGCTCATGGCACAACTCATGCTGGCAACGACTCTGTTGCAGCTGTACCCGGCCGACGCGGGCGTGATTGAGCGTTATGCGACCCTGCCCATGGCCGAAACGCGCCAACCTTCCGTGTATGACGCGCTTGCGCTCATGAATCGACGTCTGCCTGAGGCACCTGACGCCTCGCGCACGCCAAGAAAGATTGATCCGACCAGCATCGGCGTCGTAACGTCGGCCGTGAGTGCGATCGTAGTGGATCGTGCCACCGGGGCGATCTTGTTCGAGAAGAACGGCGCGGAATCACGTTCGATCGGAAGCATCTCGAAGCTCATGACGGCCTATGTTTTTTTGAGTGGCAACCCAGACCTTTCCTCGCCTGCCTCCGTCCAGTCGGAAGATGTGCGTGTCGGCGGGGTTCAACATGTTTCCATTGGCGACGTCGTGACCGTCGGCGATCTGCTGCGTGCAAGCCTGGTCGGTTCCGACAACACGTCAACCGCGGCCCTGGTGAGGCTTTCCGGCATGAGCGACGGCGACTTCGTGGGCCGAATGAACGAAGTCGCGGCCGAGATCGGCATGCGCAACACGACGTTCATCGATCCGACCGGCCTGTCGTCGGACAACCGTTCCGTCGCGTCCGATGTCGTTCGCCTCATTGACGAGGCCTTGAAGGTCGACGCGATCCGCGAGGCGACCGAGCAACCGTCCGTGTCTTTTCTCGGATCTTCCGGCCGAACCTATTCCGTTCACACGACCGACGATTTGCTCGATAGTTATTTGAACAGAGATCCGTATCGCATTGTCGGGGGCAAGACGGGATATTTGCCGGAAGCGGGCTATTGCCTCGGCTCGCTCGTCTCGAAGGATGGCACACATGAAATTGTGGTCGTTGTCCTTGGTTCAGAGACGATCACTGGTCGTTTTCAGGATGTGAAGGCACTTGCAGCTTGGACCTACAAGGTTTTTGAGTGGCCAGACAATAAGGCTGCTGCATCGCCCCTATGAATGTATCCCCTCAGCTGATGACTGCCGCGTTGGCGGCGCTCCCCCTCACTGAACTTCGTGCGGCGCTTCCGATCGCAATCGGCAGCTTCGGTCTCGACGCGGGCAGTGCATTTTTTTATTCCGTTGTCGGGAACCTTGTACCCGTTCCGTTCGTCATTTGGCTGCTGCCGTCGGCGATCGCGTGGACCTCTCGACATTGGGCTTGGGCCCATCGGACACTCGACACCTATTTTTTTCGTTTGAAGGCGAAGCATGGCAAGAGCTTTGAGCGCGCAGGCATGGTTGCCATCGCCATATTCGTTGCAATCCCGCTTCCTGGAACTGGCGCGTGGACCGCGGCTGTTCTGTCCGTCCTGTTCGCGATATCGCCAAGGTATTCCATTCCTGGCATCGTCGCCGGCGTCCTCGGAGCCGGGATGATTGTGCTGTCGATTACGACCGGGACGCTCGGCGCATTGTCTTGGATCCTGTGAGAATCGCGATTGACGGAACCATGCTTCGCGCCAGGGATGGAAGCCAGGGCGCGGGCATTGAGCACTACACGCGGATGATCTCATCCGCACTCCTTCGCCTTGCGCCGGACCAAATGCACGTGGTCTTGCCCATCGGCAACATCCCATTTATATCCAGGCACGCGATCGTCCCGCTTTTGGCACGGATGTCAGGATCGGACATACTTTTGTGTCCGTCCGGACAGATTCCCCTGGGATGGTTCGGGCGTTCCGCGATCGTGATTCACGACTTAGCCATTTATGAGCACCCGGAATGGTTTCCAGGATCCGGGTCGTTGTTGGATGCTCGGTCGATTCGGCGGGCGGAGACGATTATCGCTGTGTCCGACGCCACCAGGCAGCAGATTGCCCGATTGTTCCCGGATGCCGCGGGAAAGATCGTGGTCGTGCATCCCGGAGTCGAAACGCCCACATTGGCACGCGGGCGCGTCGGGCAAGAGGATATTGTCCTTTTTGTCGGGACCATTGAGCCGCGCAAGAACCTCGTAAATGCGATTGCGGCGTTTGACGCGTTCCTGCGCATGCGGCCGGAACGGTCGCTTACGACCAGGTTCGTCATTGCCGGAAAGACCGGGTGGAAGGCAGAGCCGGTTCTTGAGGCCATCGAGCAGACGAACGCGGCATGGATGCGGAAAGCGGGTGGGAACGTGATTCGTCCGCTCGGCTACGTGACCGAAGACGAAAAGCGGTCGTTGTACGCCCAAGCATCCTGCCTGTTTTTTCCGTCCCTGTACGAAGGTTTTGGCCTTCCTGCACTCGAGGCTATGGCGGTCGGAACCCCAGTGATCGTGTCGGACCGTGGCGCGCTGCCAGAGGTATGCGGGGATGCGGCTTTATACGTCGACCCTGAAAACGTCGAGCAAATGGCGCTCGCGCTCACCCAATGCACAATGCTGCCGGACGCGATGGACGAGATGGTTATCTTGGGAAGGAAACGGGCAGGAGAATTCACGTGGGAACGTTGCGCCAACAGGATTCTTGCTGCGCTGGGGAAAAATTAAAAGATACAAGATACAAATGCGCGTTTTTGTCTCTTGTATCTTTTAATTTTCTACAACTTCGTCTGCAAGTACGCGATGAGCACGATTTGGGCGAGAAGCGCGTAGTAGAGTGGAACTTCGCCGCGGCGCTTCACGAAAAAGTCGTGGAAGTAGAAGTGCAGGGCATTGAACCAGCGCAGAAGCGGGGACTTGGTCACCTCGTACAAGCCGACAAGCAGGTCCGGCAGAACTCCGCCGATAATCCCCCAGGTGAACGTGCGCACGCTTGCGATATCCTTGGTATTCGCGAGCAGAAGCACGAAGAAGATCGCGACGATCGCGTCCACGACCACGTAGGCCACCGCCTGCTTCTGTCTGCGCTTGTGCACGCGGAAGTTGTCGGAAAGCCCGGTGTCGCCGTGCGGGACCAGGTCGATGAGAAAGTGTGTCAGAAATCCAAAGACGAATGCCAAAAGCGGGTTCCCCGTAGCCTTTCCAATCACAGCCCCCAGGGTCGCATGCGTTGTCAATGTCATAGAACGCCAATAGATTAGCACATTTGTCGTATTTGGGCAAAAGAAAAAAGGACCGCGAGGTCCAGGTTCGCCCAGGTCAGTGGGCAGGGGTGAAGTTCGGGTAGGAGGCGAACAGGACAGGGGCGGTGCGTCCGGGGTCGGTCACCAGGTAGAGGACGAGAGCCGTGTCCTCCACGCACGCGATCATCCCGGTGTCCATGAGCATCCCGCCCTGGAACATGTCATCAGTCCCGTTGTTCGGGAAGATCGCGATGAGCCTGCCCTTGTTCGGGCAGGATTCCATCAGCTCCTTGGTGACGGAGATGTGACTGTTGCCACCATAGGGAGACGCGATCCAGACCGCGGGGAAGTCTGGATCGGACAAGGGCCGCCAGTTCCTGAGATGCACGCCGACGTCGGCTCCGTTCTTGGTTGCGTCGACCTCGTAGATGCCCTTGACCCCGGCGCACAGAAGCCGGTCGGTCCACGGGTTGAGCGTCTGCCATCCCAGAGCTGTGCCAAGGTCGTTGTCCCCGCAGTACTTGTCCGGGTTGCCGACGCTGTGGAAGTCTCCGACCGAGATCTTCGGTCGTCCATCAGGATCGTTGTTCGCGGACGTGTTGCCAGGGCATCCGGCGATGAGGGAGAGGACGAGAATTGGGTGAAGCATCGAATCAGTCCTTTCTTTGGCGAGGTCAGACGGTTGTCCGACCAGGAAAGTTAGCTGTTTCTTGGCAAAATGTCAATGCTCTGATATATTTCGTGCGCAAGCGGCGTTTGGGCGAGTGGCGGAACTGGTATACGCGCAGGACTCAAAATCCTGTGTCCGCAAGGGCATGAGGGTTCGATTCCCTCCTCGCCCACCAGGAGAGTTTTGTCGAAAGAAGACGCTCTTCTAGTGATACGCACACCTTGTCAAAGAAGCCGGATATTGGTACCATCTCGGCACATCGGGGCTGGGTAGCTCAGTTGGTTAGAGCGAGGGACTCATAAGCCCTAGGTCGCCGGTTCGATTCCGGCCCCAGCTACCAGGCTTCGCTCCGGCATCGACAGATGATGGCTCGAAGCCTGGTAGTCCCCCGAAGCCTTGGCGAAGGGGGACGCAATCGGCCGCCTTCGTCAAACAAGAATCCGCAATGCCTCGCGGAGTGCGTCCAGGCAAGGACTCAATCCGCGGGGTAGAGCAGCCAGGCAGCTCGCCAGGCTCATAACCTGGAGGTCGCCGGTTCAAATCCGGCCCCCGCAACCAAAAGGACTCCGACGTTCGTCGGAGTCCTTTTGTATGAAAAATCCCGCGCGTGTGGCCGGATTAAATTGTCGTCTGTCCCAATGGCGCCAGTCATCAATCGAGAGCTATTCAGGGCTATCAAGATACTTCGCAGCTGCGAAGTATCTTGATAGGGTTTTGAATATTGTGTTCATGGACAGTTGTCAAATTCGTTCATTTCTCGATGAAAAAAGAAAAACTCACCGAGAGGTCGGTGAGAGTTGGTGTCGTCGTCGGTCGGAGCAGAGGATCGCGACGGCGAGATGCATGAGGATGAACACCGCAGGATTTACGACGCTGACCCAGTTGCCGTTCCAGCCTAGGATGTTGTTCGTGAGGTTCACGGCGTATGCCGAAGACCAGATGATCCATGCGGTCGGGTACTCTGTGCGTGGGTTCGCGTAAGCCTTCCGATACACGGGAATGATTGCCAGAAGGACCGCAAATAGCACGATCAGGTTTGCGAAGGACGCGCTTTCGAAGACTCTCCACGCCACGATCGCCGTGAGGCAGAGCGCGAAGTTCCAGCTCAGAAGTCCCTTGAATTGCGTAAGAATCTGTGCCCGACGTTTTACCTGGTCCGTCTTTTCGAACCGACAGGTCCACACGTTCCAGACGAAGGTCGTGATCGATCCCACGGTTCCCACGAACCCCTGGAGTGCTTGGGGAAGACCAGTAACTTCCTTGAATGTGCCGACGTTCAATACGGCGTTGATTGTCCCCGCGCCCCAGGTGATGATGTTCGGCTCCGAGGTTCGGCGCTTCGTTTGGATGTTGTAGAGAACGTATCCGGCGGCGTGCATGAGCGCGGCCAGGATGCCAAGCATCCAGGTCAGCTTTTCCTGCGTTGTCATGATTCCTCCTCGCCGGATCCTTGCAGATTTTAGGCGTTCCGTCAACGGTCATTCTCGCTTTTTGTTTAACGGACCGTTTGGTATACTACGATCGCTGCGGGGTGCGGGGACCCCGCCTATATCGCTGCGGGGTGCGGGGACCCCGCCTATATCGCTGCGGGGTGCGGGGACCCCGTCTATCTATGGCGCATATCGTTTCTGTCGTGAATCAGAAGGGAGGCGTGGGGAAGACGACCACCACGTTGAATTTGGCCGCGTATCTTGCCGAGCTTGGAAAGTTCGTGCTTGTGGTCGACTTGGATCCGCAGGCGAACGCCACGTCCGGGCTTGGGATCGCACATGGCGATTTGGAGCACGGCATTTACGAGGGGATCATTGGCACGAAGTCCATGCGCGACATCGTTCATCCGACTTCGCACCAGGGACTCAAGGTCATTCCGGCGACGCAGGCGCTTTCCGGCGCGACCGTCGAGCTCGTCAATGTGGACGAGCGCGAACATTACTTGCGCAAGGCGCTGCTTGAGATCCGCAACGACTACGATTATATCCTCATCGACAATCCACCGACGCTCGGGTTGCTGACGATCAACGGATTGGTTGCGTCGGATTCGGTACTCATTCCTGTGCAGGCCGAGTATTTCGCGCTCGAAGGGCTTGGCCAGCTCATGAACACGGTCAACCTCATCAAGGAAAACATGAAGCCGGAATTGAACGTGATGGGCGCGGTCATTACCATGTACGATTCGCGCACGCGGCTTTCAAACGAGGTTTTGCAGGAGCTGTACCGATATTTTCCGGACAAGATTTTCCGGTCCGTGATTCCTCGCTCGGTTCGCTTAGCCGAGGCTCCGTCGTTCGGAAAAACCATTCTCGGATACGATCCGGCGTCAAAGGCGGCGAAGGCCTATGAGAGGCTTGCTCGTGAGTTTGTCATGAGGGAAGAGGGAACATTATGAAACCAGCATTAGGGAGGGGACTTGGATCATTGATACCGAATGCGCCGCGGCCGACCATGACCGAGCAGGTCATTCCATCCGCGCGCAGGGAGGTGCTTGATGTTCCGGTCGAGCAAATCCGCGAGAATCCGCGCCAACCCCGTCAGTACTTTTCTCCGGCCGAGCTTGAGGATCTCATTTCTTCCATCAAGCAGCATGGCATCATGCAGCCGCTGATTGTGACGCGTGCCGGAGATGGATTCGAGCTTATCGCGGGCGAACGCCGACTGCGTGCTTCTCGCGCCCTTGGCCTTCAAACGGTTCCGGCAATCGTGCGGGAAGCTAGCGAGCAGGAAAAACTTGAGCTTGCGCTTATCGAGAACATCCAGCGCCAGGATTTGAACGCGGTCGAAGAAGCCATCGCCTACAAGGCATTGACGGACGAGTTCGGGCTCACCCAGGAAGCCGTGGCCTCGCGCGTGGGCAAGAGCCGGAGCGCGGTCGCGAATATCATTCGTCTGCTCGACCTGCCGGACGATATTCTGGCCGCGTTGCGGGAAGGAAAGATCTCAAAGTCGCATGCGCGCACCTTGCTTTCGGAATCCGATCCTGGAAAGCAGCGGCAGCTGTTCGTCTCGATGCTCGGCGGCGGGATGACTGTGCGCGAAGTGGAGGCACGGGTTTCGGGAAGTCAAAAGTCAAAAGTCAAAAGTCAAAACAGCGGAAAGGATCCGAACATTGTCGCGCATGAGAATCGGTTGCGGGAGATTCTGGGGACACGGGTTGAAATTCAAGAGAAGGTTGGCAAGGGAAAGATTTGCATTAGTTTCTTCTCAAAAGAGGAGCTGCTTGAGCTCCTCAATCGTCTTGCCAATTAACCTCTTCTCATCATGCTGGAGAGCCACCCCTTCACGGTCGATCGGGTGGCGTCTTTTATTTTCGATCGTGCGTGGTGCGTCTTCGCGAACTTGAGCCAGTCCGCGTTCGGCCCGCGTCGATTCTTATCCATCACGATCTCAACGACGTCGTTCGAACGCAGCGGTGTGTCGAGGTTGACGATGTTCCCGTTGATGCGCGCGCCCGAGCATTTGTTTCCAACCTCGGTATGGATCGCATAGGCGAAGTCCACGGGCGTCGCTCCTTCTGGCAGGTCGATGACGTCGCCGTTTGGCGTGAACACGAACAGCCGGTCCTTGAACACGTCGATCTTCATGATTTCCAGCTGCTCAAGGAAATCTTTTTTGTCGGAAAGTTCCTTTTGGATCTTCGCAAGCTCCTCCATCCAGTACAGATTTTTGATAGGTGACATTCCGGGTTCCTTGTAGCGCCAGTGAGCGGCCACGCCGTATTCGGCCAGGTCGTGCATTTCGCGCGTACGAATCTGAAACTCGATGGTTTCACCGTCCTCTGTGAAGACCGTGGTGTGGAGCGACTGGTAGCCGTTCGGCTTTGGCTGTGAGAGATAGTCCTTGATTCTTCCTGGAAGCGGCGTCCATTTTTGGTGGATGAGACCAAGCACCGCGTAGCAATCCTCCACGTCCTTCACGACGGCGCGTACGGCAATGAGGTCGTAGATTTTGGACAGGTCATTGTCATATTTGATCAGCTTGCGATAGAGCGAGTAGAGCCGCTTGACCCGGCCGTGTACCTGGCAGTCGACGAATCCGGCCTCAGCCAGAAGTTTTTCCGTCTGGTCGATGACCCGCGACACGTAGGCTCCCTTTTCGCGCACCTTGGTCGAAATAATGTCATGCACGCGCTCGTAGTCCTTGGGGAAGAGGTACGCGAACGAGAGGTCCTCAAGCTCGCCCTTGAAATCGCTCATGCCAAGCCGTCCCGCGATCGGCGCGTAGATTTCGAGCGTTTCCTTTGCGATGCGCTCCTGTTTGTGGCGCGGCTGCGCATAGAGCGTCCGCAGGTTATGCAGTCGGTCCGCGAATTTGATAAAGACAACGCGCACGTCGCTCGCCATGGCAAGAAACATCTTGCGTAGGTTTTCGACGTATCGGTCCGTGCCTTGGTACTTGACCTTCTTCAGCTTGGTGACGGAGTCCACGAGCGACGCAATGTCATCTCCGAACGACGAACGTACCTCATTGAGCGAAATTTCTGAGTCCTCAATCACGTCATGCAGCAACCCTGCCGCGATCACGTTGACGTGGGCGCCCATTTCCGCGAGCTTGTATGCCACCGCGAGCGGATGGACGATGTATGGATCGCCTGTGAGCCGCACCTTGTCGCGGTGAGCTCCCTCTGCGGTTGCATATGCACGCGACAGCAAGTCGAGGTCCGGACTCGCGTACGAGGATCCGACCAGGCTCATGAGATCGTCAATGGTTCGGTTCGATTCAGGCATGGAATCCAGAGTAGTCTAGGGGAGGGAAAATTTTATCCCTTCGTCTTTTTTTGTGGGAACTTTCTTGGCGGCGCGGCCTTTTTTCTTTCGATCATTTCAAGCGCCTGTTCGAGCGTCACGGCGAGCGGATCGATCTTTTTTGGGACGGACACGTTCGTTGTTCCGTCCGTGATGTAAGGACCGAAACGCCCGTTTCGAATTACAACCGGGGTTCCGTCCGCATTTTTTCCGAGCTCAGCAATCGGCGCATTCGCCTTTGCCTTCGCGGCCTCCTTGTTGCGGAGAACCTCCCGTGCCTGCGTTTCGCTGATGGTTGCCGGATGCAGGTCGGGTGGAATGCTTGCCGTGGCCGTTCCAGCCTTGAGATACGGACCGAACCGTCCGAGGTTCGCGACGATTTCGTCGCCGGATTCCGTGGTGCCGACCACGCGTGGCATTTCGAACAGCGGCAGGATTTCCTCAAGCAATACCGTGTCCACGTTCGCTCCCTTGGGAAGGGAAGCACTTTTCGGCTTCGGATGCTTCGCTTTTTTGTCCTCGGCTGTGTACTCGCCGAGCTGTGCGAATGGGCCGAACCGTCCGGAACGCACAATCACGGGCAAGCCAGTCTTCGGATCCGTGCCGACGATGCGCTCCTTCATGACATCGTCGCGCGAGACAACGTGCATTTTCTCCCCAATCGTCTTGTGGAACGGTCCGTAAAACGCCTCGAGTGTCGGCACCCATTCGACTTTGCCTTCCGCGATCTCGTCGAGCGTTTGTTCCATGTTCGCGGTAAAGGCGTAGTCCACGATGTTCGGGAAGTGTTCGACGAGCACGTCGTTTACGATCATCCCGGTGTCCGTAGGCGCGAGCCGCTTGCCGTCGTCGCGTTCCACGTATTGCCGCGCCTCGATGGTCGCGATGGTCGGCGCGTACGTGGATGGGCGGCCAATGCCGTATTCCTCGAGCGCCTTCACGAGTGTCGCGTCGGAATAGCGCGCGGGCGGCTCGGTCGCGTGCTGCGTCGGGACGATCGTTGTATTTTCGACTTTGTCACCGACGGTGAGCAGGGGAAGGATTTTTTCCTGCGACGGGCGATAGACCTTCATGAACCCGTCAAACGTGACCGTGCTGCCGTTTGCGCGGAATGCGTGGTTGTTTGCCTCGAGGTCGACGGCCGTGCGTTCAACCTTCGCGGGTGGGAGCTGCGACGCAAGCGTCCTACGCCAGATAAGGTCGTAGAGCTTCCATAATCCCGCGTCGATCGTTCCTTTGAGCGAGTCAGGCACGATCGTGACGTTTGTCGGACGAATGGCCTCGTGCGCCTCCTGCGCGCCCTTTGCCTTGGTCACGTACTTTTTGCCGCCGGTCGCGTAGACCGCGCCATACTGTTCGCGGACGAATCGTTGCGCGTCGTCGATGAACGCGTTGGCCAGGTTTACCGAGTCCGTACGCATGTAGGTGATGCGGCCGGTTTCATACAGCTTCTGCGCCAGCGTCATGGTCTGCTTCGCGCCGAATCCAAGCCGCGCGTTCGCCTCGATCTGCAACGCGGACGTGGTGAACGGCGTGGGCGGAGCCTTGGCCACTTCCTTCTTTTCCGCGTTCGTGACCGTGAACGGCTTGCCTTGGACCGCGGCGACGATCGCGTCCGCAGATTCTTTCGTTTTGATGTCGAGCTTTTCGAGCTTCTTCCCGTTGATCGCGAACAGCGCCCCGGGGAACGTCAGCCCGTCCTTTTGAAATTCCGCGTCAATCGTCCAGTACTCGTCGATTTTGAATGCCTGCCGTTCGCGCTCGCGCTCAACGACAAGACGAAGCGCGACGGATTGCACGCGGCCCGCGGACAGCCCGCGCCGTACCTTTGACCAGAGGAATGGGGAAAGTTCGTAACCGACCAGACGGTCGAGGATGCGGCGTGTCTGCTGCGCGTTCACGAGACTCATGTCGATCTTGCGCGGGTTTTCGAGCGCGTGGTTGATGGCGGTCTGCGTGATTTCGTGGAACGTGATGCGTTTGGCCTCTTCCGGATCCAGTCCGAGCGTCTCGGCAATGTGCCACGCAATAGCCTCTCCCTCGCGGTCTTCGTCGGTCGCAAGGATGATGTCGCCCGCGACCTTCGCCGCGGCCTTGAGTTCCTTCACGTGTTCCTTCGCCTTTTCCGGAACCTCGTACGTCGGCTTGAAATGCTTCTCAACGTCCACGCCCGTCTTGCGTTCCGGCAGGTCGCGGATATGTCCGAACGAGGAAAGGACGCGGTAGTCCTTCCCAAGAAATTTATTGATGGTCTTCGCCTTCGTCGGAGACTCGACGATAATAAGATGTTGTGACATGCCATTGATAATGCCGACGGTTGACGGAATTGTCAAAAAGTGGCAGGTTTGCACCGGAGGTGTGCATGTCGTTTTTCATCGATGGGTCCGCAGCGTTTCGTCTCCTCGTCGAGTACGTTCCAAGAGATCTTGCGCGCGAGTTGCTGGTCCAAGACCTGGCCATAGCGCGTGACCCGGATGCGGTCGAGGATATGCTTCAGGACGCGAACGCGGTTTTGAGGGAAATCGCAAGCGAGCACGAGGTTCGGGAGGATGTGGTCGAGTTCATCCTTCTGGAGATCCGGAAGCCGTTTGATCCCTCCGAAATCAACGACACGCGCGTCGAGGAGGCGTGTCGGATGCTCGTCACCCTCTGGCTCAAGGGGCTCGATCAGGTTCGTCAACTCGTCGAGGACGCCGAGCTGATCGTTCTGACCGATCAGCTTCTGCCGGATCCGTCGTTGATCCCCGATGAGAACATCGGCGAGGTGATCGTGGGGTTGATCGCCCAGTGCATGTTCCCAGGTCTGTCTCTCGATCACACGCGGGCGTTGTACGACGCCTTCACGAAGAGCGTGCGAGACGCGATGAAGGGCGCGCGCTTCCAGGTCGAGATCTCCGACAAAACGATCCTCGACCTCGACGACGGGCGATTCGCCCTTGTGAAGCACAACTGACACCCGTCACCTGGACCCAACGCTGGGTCTTTTTTAGTCTTCCAGGAAACCCCGCATGGAGGACCGCAGTCCGGAATGCGGGGATGAATGGTGCCTCGAGCATAGCGCGCCTTTGTGCGTGCTATGCTATTGCCATGCGCATTCAAAGCTTG
>Ga0172379_10001467_pt1 | contig 46643 bp, 44 predicted proteins | sample GrowelOW334metaG_FD_119756 | JGI IMG/M metagenome (GOLD analysis project Ga0172379, IMG submission 119756) | Groundwater microbial communities from an aquifer near a municipal landfill in Southern Ontario, Canada - Groundwater well OW334 metaG | ecosystem: Environmental > Aquatic > Deep...
AATACCCCGATCTTCTTTTGACAGGGTTTCCAAAACTCCTACACCTCTATGTCTTTCCTCTCCAAATACCCACTCTGCAATTTCTTTGATATTTTCTTCAGTGTTTTCTGTATGACCATTTTCCGAATCTGACCAACCAACAGTATCAAGTAATTTTACTAGGAAGTAATCAACATCATCTCGTAATCCCACTCCAATTTTTTCATTTGCAAAAAATGAGTAGTCCGTACTGTGATTCAAAAGGTAAGAAATGATGCTAGATCCAACTTTAGGTGAAAATTCACGAGCTGAATCTATGATTACTCTCCATAATTGCTCGTGGCTTTTTTCGCCCTCTGATACAGAAAATTCTTCCTTTGAAAATATGTCCTGAATGGGAGTGCTATCTTTTATACTATCTTTAGCATTCAAATAAGACGTGTATTGGCTTGATTTCTTTGGTTTTTTACCTCTAACGATGACGTACAGGTAATCTTCAAGATTGCGCCCACCACTCCAAGGGCTACCTCCGTTGAAACAAGCATATGTGTGCTTTATATCAGCCGGCACACTGTCGATTTCAGTAGTTTCTAATCTTTTCGAGACGGTAAACACTTTCTCTAACAGAAACTTCTGCTCTTTTGTAAGATTGCCGTCCTTCAAATAATCTCTGTACAAAGTGGAGTTCTTGAACTGGTTCTCCTTCATTGGAAGGCCAAAAGATTGTGGGGTTTCATCATCGGGATAGTAAGGATCATATTTTATGACAACGGAGAAAAAACCTCTACGACCTGAGGTCTCTGCGTTATAAATTTTTCTAAATATATTTGGATAATTTATATATATCAAAAGCAGATGGGCGAGATCTTGAGAATTTAGGTCGCTGTTCCTGTGATCGATGTTTTCAAGTTCAAATAGTTTCAGTATATTTATATATCTTTTTATTTTACGCAGATCTCCTATAAAAGGGACATAATTATAATACTCAGATGATTGTAGGATTTCTCGAAGCCCTTTGAGAGCTAGTTGCGTATTGTTTTGATATAGCCACTGGTCTACCCCCAAAACAACCTTACTACTGTCAGAAATAAAGCTTTCCAACTTACCGCAATCTACGAACAGAGTTATCTTCACATTCACAAACTTCTCAAGGAACTCACGAACTTTTTCCACATCATTATTTTTTTCATCGAAAACCCCGATATTCTCTGTGTCATAACATAAGATGTAGGAAACATTCGGGAGGGTAAAGCTCTTCTTTATTGCGTATAGAACATCTTTGATTGCTGAAAAGGTCAGTCGATCAAGATCATCAACTACCACAAGGATTTTTTTGTTTGAATCTTTCAATGCTGTTTCCAAGTCTTTAAAGGCGTCATCTACAGTGTAGCCTCCTGACGGAAGTTCAATTTCAAGTCCCAAGAAAGAAAAAGTGCTTTTGGGTTTTATTAGACGTGAGTATTTCGAAACAAGGGGTCGTATTTCAGGAATAAAAGAGTTTTTCTGTATGGTTGCTATCAAGCCATCAATAAACTTTTCAAGTAGGTTATCACGGTCTTCGTATCTCAAGGGGCTGAATTTATAAACAGTAACTTTGTCTGCGTATTTCTCTTCCTCCCATGTCTTGATGCAGTAATTTACAAATGTAGATTTTCCAATACCCCAAGGCGCATCTATGCCAAAAACCATACTGGCTTTTGAATCCCCATTACAAACTCTGTCTGCAAATTTTGTTGCTGAACTGGCATAATCAAGAAGGTCTTTCTCTTTATCGTCACCTTCAATATCGCTAATAAAGAAGGGCTTGTCTTCCTGTTTTTCGGAAAACTTTATTTGATAAGCTCGTGCAATCAGCGCCCCACAAATTAAAACAGGTAGGACAAGCATGAAAGAAAGTAATACGGGATCGAGTTTAGCTAGTGTTGATTCATAAAGTTTCGTTCCTATACCATGAACAGATACTGACACAAATAACCCAGCAAGAAAAACGATGGCGACATCGAGTCTGAAACTCCTACTCACCTTAGTAACTTCTTCTACTAATATATTCTTACGAACAAGTAGATAACCTAGAGCAAGAAGAATAAAAACAATTCCAAGCCAAATGGTGAGATACTCGTAATTGCCCTTATCAACGTATTCTTTCAAGATTGAATATACTGTTTTTGAAAGATAGTAGCTCTCGGCAAACAGTACCCCAATAAATAAAGTTTTCAGCAATGCTGTGACACCAGATGTGTTTATCTTCTGATTTATGAAGGCAAACCTATCCATACGATAAATCTAGCAACAAATCAAGTTTTTATCCACTTGTCAGGCAACACGAAAATAGAGTTCCAACTCTGTCAAGGGGAGTGTTCCTAATGTCTGCCTAAGGTTTTCACCGGAAAATCATTGTACAATGCGAGATATAGAGCCATGGGAATATCTCAAAAAGAGTACATTTGGGGGGCAACAAAGATTGCTTTCTCCATTATAATTCCTATCGGAATTATCCTATTTTTAATAGAAGCGTCTTCTGTTGGTTCCTGGGTTACATTGATAATATTTGGAATAATTGCTGGTTTGTATATAACGCATGGTTCCATAGTAGAAGAAGTCCAAAAGAAAGCAGTAGAGGTTATCAAGGAATCACAAAAGAAAGTAAAAGATGCCGAAGAAAAAGAAGAACTATGGAAGCAGACTCTTCTAGAAAGAAATTCTGGATTTAAAACACTAACTGTGCGGATCTCCGAATATGAGAAATTGAGAGATGATTACACAAGCTCTTTCCTACAGCATAAAAGTCACCCAGCATATAAAGCTGCTGACGTAGTAAAAGAGGAAACTAGACGGAGAAGGCATGCTGAATTGGAGAATAAAATAACCCAAGCGCAGATAGAACTATACGAACAATACGCGCCCTTTCTAGCAGACTTAAAAGAAGATGTTCCTACGATTGAAGATGTAACTTTTCTTAAGGCATATAGTGATGAAGAACGAGAGGATGAAGTAACAAATTATCTGACCACTGAGGAATACAGAGCCCTTCCCTCAGCACAGAGAAATCAATTAGCTCTTGATAGATTCTGGCAGAGACCAAAATCCAAATGGCTTTTAGGAAAACTCTACGAACGCTATGTAGGATATATCCATGAACAGAGGGGTTATACAGTCGAGTACTTTGGAATCAAAGAGAGATACGAGGATATGGGTAGAGATCTTATTTGTAGAAAAAGAGGTGAGATTTTGATTATTCAATGCAAAAATTGGTCACAATTTAAGACGATATATGAGAAGCATATCTTCCAACTCTTTGGGACAGTATTTGAATACAAACATAGACATTCAATTAATCATGCAAAGGGAGTATTTTATACAACTACCCATTTATCAGATCTGGCACGAGAGATTTCTGTGGCTCTGGGAATAGAGTTATTCGAGGGATTCAAATTCGACCAATCTTATCCTTGCATAAAATGCAATATAAATCCCTCAACAAAAGAGAAGATTTACCACCTACCTTTTGACCAGAAATATGACGACACCAAGATAGATAGAGTGGGAGAAATATATTGTGCCACTGTAGCAGAGGCAGAAGCTGCTGGATTCAGACGAGCATTTAGATGGCACGGAGACAATAAGTAACAGCTCTGTTTTTTACTGGATTGGGGGTTATAATTTAACTTATGTATATTCCCACTTGGTTTATCATCGTGGCTGTTATTGTAGGCTGGTATTTCTATTCAAAATCTAGAAGGAAAACGAGTACCTCAGACGATAAACCAACCACATTTGACGAAATGTGGGAACAGGCTGAGAGAAACAAAGAGAGAGTATTCTCAAAAAGTCCGAATCTTGAAAACCATCTACAAAACGAGAGAGATATGGTCACAGCCATGGAACGCGATGCTATTCGCCTTCGAGAAAGATACAAGCATGACCCAAAGAAGCAGTTAGAGATAGCACAAGATTGGATGGACTACTCAGATGCTGTTGCAGAGACAAAATTTGCAAGAGAAATGTTGGATGTGGATATAGAAGATAATGCTTTTGATAGGTTCGACGAGCGTACAAAAGTTCCTTTTTTGACTGTTCAGGAAATTGGTAAACGGGTAGAAGAAGAACTAGGAGAAGATTCTAGTTCGCGAATAGTGCACAACAGAATGAAAGAACATTCGAAGGTGACCGATGAGATTCTAGGAAAGAGCGCCCAGAAACTTGGAATTAAATCTGAGAAGTAGAGTTTTAACTCTATTAAGGGAGTATTTCTAATGTCTGCCTAACAGGCACGATTCCTTGTTTTTGGAGAGAAGCGAACTTAACGGCTGCTTTGCTTATTGCTTGTAATTGCTCGACAATGGGTTTTGAATCCCGTATCGTTAGGGCTACTAAGTACAAATATGGGAACACGATGCAGAGCATATCACATAAGTAAGGGTTGCCCTTTCTCAATAATTTTGAATTGCTCAACAGGTTGAGTCGTTCATTTTATCCACAGTACATTCGTACTTCTGATGTTATTATGTACCAATGAAATCGCGCTTTGAGCATCTTAAGAAGAAAGCAGTGGTACTTCGTAAAGATGGCAGTTCGATTGGAAGTATTGAGACACGACTTGGCATTCCGCGTTCTACGCTTAGCTACTGGTTCCGAGATGTCGTATTGAGCGAAAAACAGAAAAAGGTACTTGAGAAGCACTGGAGAGAAGGGTTGATAACCGCCCGGATAAAAGCATCGGCATGGCACCGCACGGATAAAAAGATCCGTGTTGCAAAAGTTGCTGAATCGGCTGAAAAAATGCTGGGATCTCTTGATATGAAAGATAACACTTTAGTCGAACTCGCTCTTGCCTTTTTATATTTGGGTGAGGGGTCAAAAAACAACAACACTTCCATTGGAACTTCGGATCCGCGTATTGGTCGATTTTTTGTACAATGTCTTAAAAAAATCTATGCCGTACCAGTTGAAAAAATAAAATGTGATCTTCATCTTCGCGCTGATCAGAATCCTACGATACTGGAGCGCTATTGGACAAAAGAACTTGGACTTCCACAAAAGAATTTTTGTAAGCCGTCTATCGATAAAAGAACAGAAGGGAAACCCACCTATCCGCATTATAAAGGCGTCTGTGCGATACGGTGTGGCAAGGTGGAAATACAGCGCCGATTGATGTATATTGCGAGTAGTTTCTGTAATAAAATTTAGGGCGGTTAGCTCAGCTGGTAGAGCGTCTCGTTGACGTCGAGAAGGTTCACAGGTTCGAACCCTGTACCGCCCACATGCGACCAAAACGACACATCATTCATTCCAAACATAAAACGCGGCACGCGTCTGAGTATAAGAAGTCCTCTTCTGGAGGGAAGATTTATATGTATGGGAAACACGCTCTTGTTGAAGCATTGCGACACGCACCAAAAGTAATTCGTAAGGTATTTCTTGCGCCCGACCTGCGCGATGCTGAACTTAGAGTTCTCTTAACAAAACATAAAATTCCAACTTCTGAACTCGCCGCCGGCAAAGGGAAAGAACTTGTGGGGAAAGATACGGTGCATCAAGGTGTCATCGCAGTCATAGACCCTACTCCACTGCTTTTGTCATTTGATGATTTCTTGGCGACAATTCCTTCGTCAGGGTTCGCCAAAACCGCAGTAGCGGTTTTGGCGGAAGTGCAGGACCCTCATAATGTCGGTGCGATTATTCGTTCGGCAGCTGCATTCGGGCTTTCGGCAGTTCTTATTCCAGAGCATAATCAGGCACCGATTACTGGCGCAGTTATAAAAAGTTCTGCTGGTATGGCATTTAGAATACCTCTCGTATCTATCGGTAATGTAAATCATGCTATCCATGTACTCAAAGAAAAGGGATTTTGGGTTTACGGTCTTGCAATGAATGGAAAAACAACACTGGGAACTGAGGCCTTTGACGCTCCGGCTGTATTTGTTATCGGTAATGAAGGAACAGGAGTTCGTGAAAAAACGCTTGTTGCCTGCGATATCACACTTGCTATCCCTATGCATGCGCGAACCGAATCACTAAACGCTGCCGCATCTGCCGCAGTTGTCTTCTACGAATGGTCACGGAAACATCCGGAAGCATTGGTAAATAAATTGTCTGTATGAACGAAAAAGAAATCGCTATTTTATATCACGGCGGCTGTCCTGACGGATTCGGTGGCGCTTATGCCGCATGGAAAAAATTTGGAGAAACGGCTGATTATATTCCAATGAAATACAGCCAGCCAATTCCTAAAGGACTTGAAGGAAAAGAATTGTATTTCATTGATTTTTGTTACCCGCAACAGATTATGGACGACATCGCGAAAACAGCGAAGTCAATTATCGTTCTTGACCATCATGAAGGAGTGAGCGATGTCGCGATAAAATTTTCTGGTATTTTTGATTCCTCTCGTTCCGGAGCAACTATTGCGTGGGGTTATTTTCATCCTGATACTCCTGTCCCAACGCTTTTGAAATATGTTGAAGATGGTGACCGATATATGTTTAAGCTTCCGGACTCTCGCGCGATAATCGCGTATGCGTATGCGCAGAAATTTACCTTTGAGGATTGGGCCCGATTGATACAAGAATGTGAAAATAAAGAATCGTTAGAAATTGTAATTGAAAAAGGAAAAATATATGCGGAGCACTTCGCTATTTTAGTTGAACAGATAGCCAATAAAGCGATGCTTGTCTCATTTGAAGGATTTGAGTGTTATCTTGCGTCTGCAGCCAATATGTTTACATCTGATGTTGGAAATCGACTTGCATCTTTGAAACCGCCAATTGGTATCATCGCGAATCTGCATGGCGACATTCTGCATGTATCGCTTAGAAGTGATGCCTCGCTAGATGTGTCGGCTTTGGCACGAAAATATGGAGGTAACGGACACCCTCAGGCCGCAGCGTTCTTTCTCAAATGGGGTGACCCATTACCATGGGCTGTTGTAAAAGAACATGAAGATACTGGCAATTGAAACGAGTTGTGACGAGACGGCAATTGCGATACTTGAGTGTGCAGGCAACGAGGAAGCTGCACAATTTACCGTGCTTGGGAATGCACTTCTCTCGCAAATAGAGATTCATAAAAAATACGGAGGTGTCTTCCCCTCTCTCGCGAAACGCGAGCATGCGAAAAATCTTGTGCCTATTCTTGAGTCGGCGCTTGAAGAGGCGGGACTTTTGAATGAAGATACTCAAGTGATTTCGGATGAAGCACGCGCCAAAATTTCAGAAATTTTGGCGCGTGAGCCCGGCCTTTCTGAAGCATTTTTTGCGTTTATTTCAAAGTACAAAACTCCTCCAATTGATGTTATCGCAGTTACTGCGGGACCGGGACTTGAGCCGGCGCTTTGGGTTGGTATTAATTTTGCTAAAGCACTCTCATTTATTTGGGGGAAGCCTCTAGTAGCAGTGAATCATATGGAGGGACATATACTCGCCGCTCTCACGCAGCGTGAGAGCGGCGATCAATTTTCAATTTCCAATTTACAATTTCCAATACTTGCCCTGCTTATTTCCGGAGGGCACACCGAACTCGTTGTAATGAAAAAATGGCTTGAATATGAACGAATCGGCGAGACACGCGACGATGCGGTTGGAGAGGCATTTGATAAAGTCGCGCGAACGCTCTCACTTCCCTATCCTGGTGGACCTGAAATTTCGCGTCTCGCAGAGGGAGCTCGGAAGTCGGACTTCAATGCATCTGAATTTGGAAGTCCGACTTCCAAGCCCAAATTCAAGTTGCCGCGACCGATGATTAATGATTCCACTTGCGATTTTTCTTTTGCCGGACTCAAAACCGCAGTGCTATATCTAGTACGCGACCTGCCAAATATTAGTGAGGATAACAAAAAACATCTCGCACACGAATTTGAGAATGCTGTCGCTGATGTTTTATGGAGTAAGACCTCTCGTGCGTTATCAGAGACAAATGCACGAACACTTGTTATTGGCGGAGGCGTTTCCGCAAATACTCACATCCGCCGCGTCTTTACCGAAAACATAAAAGAGTATCCGGAAGTTAATCTCCGAATTCCATCTGCCGCCCTTACTACCGATAACGCTATTATGATTGCGCTAGCTGGTTACTACCGTGTCCTACGAAGAGAATATGTCGAACCCTTCGACAAGCTCAGGGCAAGCGGAAATCTCCCACTCGCGTAATCGCCCGTATTTGCTATATTTTCTTAATGGATGAGAAATTCCTGAAGCCCTACGACCCAGCGACAACCGAACCGCACATCTATGCGGAGTGGGAGAAAAGCGGCCTTTTTAATCCAGACAATCTGCCCGATGGCGCTCAGAAAAAACCATTTACCATTATTATGCCCCCGCCGAATGCGACCGGCATACTCCATATGGGTCACGCACTCGGTCTCACTATTCAAGACATTCTTATTCGTTATAAAAGAATGCACGGATTTGCCGCGCTTTTACTTCCCGGCACAGACCACGCCGCTATCGCTACACAATCAAAAGTTGAGAAACAAATAAAAAAAGATGAGGGGAAAAGTCGCCACGACTTAGGCCGCGAAGAATTATTGAAACGCATTGATACATTCGTCGCAGAAAGCCGACAAACCATACAGAAACAAACACGGATTCTCGGTACTTCTTGCGACTGGTCGCGCGAAGCATTTACATTGGATGAAAAACGCAATCGTGCAGTTACTACACTATTCAAACAAATGTACGATGCCGGACTTATTTATCGTGGCAATCGCATTGTTAATTGGGACCCGAAGGGTCAGACCACTATTTCGGACGACGAGATCGTCTACCAAGAAGAGAAAACAACTTTTTATTACCTGAAGTACGGACCATTTACTATTGGCACTGCTCGTCCAGAAACAAAATTCGGAGACAAATATGTCGTTATGCATCCAGCAGATCCTCGTTATGCAGAATGGAAAGATGGTCAGAAAATCGAACTTGAATGGATTAACGGTCCAATAACAGCAACCGTTGTGAAAGATGAGTCCATTGATATGGAATTCGGCACCGGAGTGATGACAATAACTCCTTGGCACAGTGCTGTTGACTTTTATATCGCAGAGCGACACGACCTCGACAAGGAACAAATTATCGATGAATATGGGAAACTCCTCCCTATTGCCGGTGAATTCGCCGGCATGAAAATAACGGATGCGCGCGAAAAGATTGTAGAAAAATTGCGTGCGAAAGGTCTGGTAGAAAAAGAAGAGCCCTACATTCATAACATCGCAACCGCCGAGCGCACAGGTGGAACCATTGAACCGCAGATTAAATTGCAATGGTTTATTGATGTAAATAAAAAAATTTCTGGCCGCGGAAAAACATTAAAAGATCTTATGCTAGAGTCAGTGCATTCTGGAAACATCAAAATCATTCCTGAACATTTTGAAAAGACATACTTTAACTGGATAGAAAATCTGCACGACTGGTGCATTAGTCGTCAAATTTGGTACGGACATCGCATTCCTGTTTGGTACAGAGGAGAAGAGATTGTTGTAGGTGTTGAGCCGAAAGAGGAAGGATGGATTCAAGACGAAGACACTCTTGATACTTGGTTTTCTTCCGGTTCGTGGACTTTTTCAACGCTTGGATGGCCAGATGCAACTTCGGACCTCGCGCGGTTCCATCCGACCGATGTAATTGTTTCTGCCTATGAAATTCTTTTCTTTTGGATTGCTCGGATGATTTTAATGACCGGATTCGCTCTTAATACTGTTCCTTTCCATACGGTATATCTCACTGGCGTTATCAGAGACGAGAAAGGGTGCAAATTCTCAAAATCGCTTGATAATGGCATTGACCCAATTGATATCGCCAAAAAATTTGGCACTGATGCAGGCCGAATGGCGCTTATAGTAGGAAATACACCAGGGACCGATATGCGTTTAAGCGAGGAAAAAATAAAGGGTTACAAGCATTTCGCGAATAAACTTTGGAACATCGCACGGTTTGTCTTGGACAATACTCAAGGAGTTAATTTTGATGTTTCATATTCAGAAAACGACCAAAGAATTTGGAACCAGTTTCAGTTGATTACAAAGGACATTACAAAAGACATTGATGGATACCGTATCTATGTAGCCGCAGAAAAAATATACCATTATGCGTGGCATGAGTTTGCTGACATGATTCTCGAGCACAGTAAAACGATTTTTGATGGTGCAAGTCCTGAGGAGAATGGACCGGAGTTTGTTGCGTCAAGAAAAAAATTACTGTACTCGATGTTTTCTAACATACTTAAACTTCTACATCCCTTTATGCCATTCATTACTGAAGAGATATGGCAATCATTGCCCAAAAAAGAAACTGAATTGTTAATGATAGCCCCTTGGCCAGTGTTAGAATAAGTGTGTGACATTTTCTATTCTCGGTTACGCATTTATAGGCGGACTCTTGCCGTCTTTCATTTGGCTATATTTTCTTTTGCGAGAAGACGCAAGACACCCTGAGCCGCGCACACTTATCACACTTACTTTCATCGTAGGTATGGTAGCGGTCCCGATAGCACTTCCTCTTGAACAATACGCAAAAATACACTTGAGTGGCGACATTACTGTATTTACAGCGTGGGCGCTTATTGAAGAATTACTAAAATATGCAATGGTTGCTGGACTTATTCTCTGGAGAAGGGCTGTTGATGAGGCACCTGACTATGTGATTTATATGATTACGGCTGCGCTTGGTTTCGCCGCCGCGGAGAATATGCTTTTTCTTCTTTCTCCGCTTATGGATGGAAATGCTATCAGTAGTTTCTTTACGGGCAATGTGCGATTCCTCGGGTCTTCGCTACTCCATGTCGTGGCATCTGCAGCAATCGGTTTTTCACTCGCCTTTTCAATTAAGAGCCATCCGACAGTTCGTGTGATTGCCGCTTTGGTCGGACTTATCCTCGCAGTCGCATTGCATACTGCATTCAACACGCTTATTATTACGAGAGGTACTTCTTCCACACTTTCTGCATTCTTTCTTGTGTGGGTAGTCGCTGTTATTTTCTTCGCGGCGTTTGAAGTGCTAAAATATTTTCAGTATCATACTCTTTCTCGTAACACTTAATTATAATTATCTATGACCACTAAGCGCTCTTTCTTTGATCGTCTTTCCGGCAATTCCTCAGCCAGCGATTCATTTGATTCTTTTGATGATGAAATGCCGACCACAACGATACCAACACGAAAAGAAGCGCGCGAGCGCGCAAATGAAAAGTCCCGTCCTGCAACGATTGATGACGAGTCACAAGGAAGCGAGGGACAACTTCCTGTGGATGTTCATCAAACCGCCAGCGACATCATAGTCCGCGCTTTTGTCGCTGGTGTGCGCCCTGACGAACTAAGTATTTCAATAAGTCGCGATATGGTTGAAATTGAAGGGTCACGAATGGAACGAGAACAAGTTGTTGGACCTGACTATTTCACACGAGAACTTTTTTGGGGCTCATTTTCGCGCGCGATTATGCTCCCACAAGAAGTTGATGTTGAGGCATCTTCTGCGAGCGCTAAAGACGGTCTTTTGACCATCATTCTTCCTAAACTTGATAAGGCACGACAAACAAAATTGCGCGTAAAAGCGGGTTAGTTTAGGGTAATCGTTGTTTCTGAAGGCGGAACTGAAACTGTTTCAACTGTGAATGGTAATTGCGCGATGCGGCGGCCATCTGTCGTTTCCACGATAACGCGCCACTTCCCCGTCTCGCTCATTCGTACGGTTGAATAGCCACGATAGCCGCCATCGCGACCGCCCGCAATCGCATATGCGATTGCGGTTTTTGTTACCCATTGTTTTTCTATCGGATCATACCACTGCCAACGATGGACAATATTCGTCGTCAGCGTCGTCGGCGCAAAAACGGAACTGTATGCAGAGAGCGATTCTCCGCGCGCAATATGCAAAGTTGGTGCGAAGCCAAGATAACGAACTTGCCATGGTTCTGTCTCGCTTTTTGCTTCATATCCTCCCGAAACGCGCGTTACAGTGTGATACACGCCAGCCGCCGAGGCCGAAAGCGGTAGTGGTGGCAATATATTGGTGAAATAGAAAATGTTGAGAACGACGAGAACGCCTAAAGCGCCCGTACGAATTCGAAATACATCGGCAAGAAAGCGTTCACGACCAAGAATACGCAGAAGTATAGTAAACAATACAAAAACACAAACAGCTATCACGCCACTTAAAACGAAAGTCCATACTCCTATGGTGCCTGTATAAATCGGTACTGCAAAAATGGCGTATGAATACAGTGCGAAGAAAAATAAAACACTCGTGAAGACGAGTCGCTCGTGATATTTACTAAAATATTCACTGCCAAGAAGTATAAGAAAAAGGAAAACGAGGAAAGGCCACGACGCACCGAGGTCCGCCGAACGCCCGTAGAAAATAACGAAGCCGCTCCAAAATCCGCCTAGTGCGAATTGAGTTGCGATTGGCAGTAGAACGCGCCATCGTGGTCGCGCCTTACCGCGAGCAGTGCGCGCCTCAATCCAATGAAGAAGTGGAATGGCTATGAAACAAATGGCTGTGTAAGAGGCAAAAACCGCCTGCGTCTGCCATAGGTCAACGCGTTCAAAAAAGATACTGTCGGCAATAAATCCAGCAACCATCGCGAGAGCAGAAAGGTGCCGTTCATAGGTTTGTATCCACGCAAAGATCCTTTTGTACATTTTGTTTAACTATAACTCAAAATCCAATGAGATGTTTTTTCGCAAATGCATGACCAGAGCCAACTTTTAAATATTTCTCGAAATCTAGTGCTTTCTTCTTACTTATAAATGCACAATACCAAATTAACTTAGGTTCTTCATAGACACTTGTAGTGCGAACATTTTTATATTTGTGATTCTGTAATCTCTGCCGTAGATCATTAGAGTAGCCAATATATGTTTTATCAGAGACATCACTCAAAATATAGACATAATGCATAGGTAAAGTATGCCCTACTTCACTAAAGTTGCGAAGAGTACGGTCCTACTCCGCCCTATCGGGCTACGAAGGACTACTTCGCTAAATAGTGATTGAATATCTCATCTTCTGCATTTATAGTGCTGTGCACTTCGTAGCTCCATTTCCTAATGGAGCGAAGTAGTGCTTGGACCCGGGCTCGAACCGGGGACCCCTTCCTCTTCAGGGAAGTGCTCTACCAACTGAGCTATCCAAGCATGGCTTACTGCCCTGCTTTATAGGAGTTTATCAGCTTTTGTATGTCAGCGGAAGTCGGGAGTCCGAGGAATCCGGAAGTCGCTGAAGTGGACATTCCGGAAGCTGCGGAGAGATTCTCAATCATTGGTGCGAGATATTGTTGATATAAATAGATTGGCAGAGCAAGCACAACAACCCAAATGATAATACTTCTTACGAGTCCGAGCCATTGACTGCGCCGAATGGCGCGGAGCATACGATTATTGTCTTTCGCGAGCGCGTGTATCTCTTCAAGTTGGCGTTTTAATTCTGGGTCCATTTTTTTAGTATATCAAACTTTGTGCCCTCTCCGGGAGTCGGACCTGGATTTGCTCGTTAGGAGTGAGCCGTTCTATCCATTGAACTAAGAGGGCGAATTATATTATTTGTTAATGCCAAGAACAGTGGCGAGTCGTTCTCTGTCAAAGCCGATAATCATTTCATCTTGTCCTGAAGGATTTGAAGGATTACCAATGAAAATGACCGGCACGCCCATCTGTCCGGACCTCTGAATCATTTCTTGGCGCTTTCCCAAGTCCTGCGCGACATTAAATTCTGTATATGCGACATTATTCTCTTTAAGAAAGTCCTTCGCAATTTGGCAGAAATGACAGGTCGGAGTGCTGTAGATGGTAACGGTTTTGTCCATAAAATTTGATTATTTCGTTATGCTGCAAGTATACACTTAAATTCTAGATAAAAAAACGGCCCCGCAAATGCGGGGCCGCTAGGAAATAACCGATTCAATCTTCGGGATGATCGATGAATGCGAAAAGTGATCCTTCATCATCCCACAGGTGATGAGGATGACCTGGGCTACTGCTGAGACACGACACTCCGCGAGACATCGTCACTTTCAGCACATACAGGTTGTGATCAGCGGCAAATATCGGATTATGGAGGATAATAATATCCCCCCGTAATCCAATAACGGATGTCATAACCTGACGGAAAACCCGCGTGCACATATGAGGGGCGATTCCAGCGGAAGGGATATCGTATCCGTATCTTTCAATGGCCTCGGCTCTCACCGTGATTGATGAACGACTTCCGTTACCTCGAATGCACGCCCGCGGCAACAGTACGATTTCATGCGATTCTCCTCGAACGAGCCGATGATCGCTATCGTAACTTCCTTCTTCCCTGCTCAGAAGCATTTGCCTTGCATGGTCTTCTGCGCGACAACCGGTGGCTTCAATCCCTACAAGCTCTTCTCTGCCTGTAAGGAATAGACCAACGGCAGTAAACACAAGATGTCCATACTTGTTGTACCTGAACGCCGTGTCTGTCGGGGCCACGAATCCCATATTTTCCTCTTTCTTTTATGTGAAGTTAAATCAGAGATCAATCTAACACTATAATATATTTTCTTATTTATTTGTCAAATGACCGCCACTGTAGTGCATCAATGATTTTAAGAGAAATTACTTAATACCTCCAAGACCGAACCGCACATCCCACATTTCGGGAAGATTGTGTTTTTTAATCCATGAAAGATATAGGTCGTCAGCGCTTGTTTCAATATAGTCCTTTTGTGTAAAACCAAGTTGTTTTGCCACCTTATGAATTGAGGATGATTCCCCTTCAATTTCTATCCACGCACCATATGGATAAATATCCAGTGTAATTTCAACATCATGCTGACCAGAGAAAATAACTCTCGTTTTCTCATACGAATTTTCTTCAACAAAATTGCCATGCGAAGAAATGATTTTTAAAGCATCTTCGCATGAATTACCTTTATACAATGTCTCTTCAATTTCTTTCTTGACACCATCTTCAACCGCTACTCGATACTTGTTGGTGGCATCAACAAGCCGAAATTCAAAATTGTCCTGAACGCGCAAACGGATTTTCTTTTTCTCACCACTTACGCCATAGATTACATCTCGCAGATATTCAGTTCGTACGAATTTTGCAACAGAGCGAATCTTTGAGAGTATTGCTGGAATATCGTGCACCGCAAGTTTTATCTCTTCTTCTAGGTTATGGTTCTCCTTTTGCATGGCGATAATTGTATATTAGATTCCAATATCGAAGTCCTCTTTTTGTAGATAACGAATAAGTGAACATTTCAAAGCATTTTCTATAAATGGTTTCCGATAACGAATAATATCGTCAATGTATTTTTTTACATGATTTGTTGATTCTTCATCTTTTAAATACCCACAAAGATTGTCTCCGAGAAATATATCTTTACACAATAATTCTTGATGATATGTGGGAAGTAAAAATTTGTGTGATTGGCTTGATAGTTGATATCCATTTTTATCAATAATAGTTACCCAACAGAACATCTCATATTCATCCTTGTTATTTTTGTGATATCCGACCTCAATACCAACCGCTAAATCGGCCTTCGGTATCTTCCCGAAAGCTCCTTTTGCTCTATTGATTGATCCTAATTCTGTCTCTTCTGCGGTCTTCGGTTGGTCAGAAATTCCACTCGCTACTTCAATCGGGATTATCTGTGTTCGTATCTTTAATTCTTTCAAAACCTCTTTCAGATAAGTTATCTTCTGATCCGAAATTGTCCCCAAAGCTATCGTTAGTTTTTCCATATCAATCAGAATAAAAATGTTCTAGGAGTTCTGATTCTGAGATGTATCTAGATGCCTGTCTGAATATTCCGACTACAGCACCTGTTTTTAGTTCTTTATGTTTCGAGATGAGCAACACTTGTTTCCCATCGTGCTCAAAACGCACAAGCTTCACATGGCTTCCTTTTTGATTTTCAATCACGAAACCAAACTGCTTAAATATCTGAATGATGTCCGATCCTGAAAGCCGTTTCGGTTTAGGCATGCACAAGCGTCGGAAGTTCAAAGTTTACCAGTACTGACGGGGTAGTCGCGAAACCGAGGTCGGCGAGATTTTCGTCTTCTACGAACAAACCAACTGCTTCACGAATATTTGCCGTAAGTTCATCAAGTGTATCTCCCTGTGTGACGATAGGTACGCTCACACCTTCAGCGACATATCCTCCGTCGCTCTCAGAAATTTGAAATTGTATGATATTTCTCATGCTCGCTAGTATACCACAATAAGGCCTAAGCAGGAAGTTCAACCACAAATGTAGCACCCTTCCCTTCTCCTTCACTCTCGGCGCGTATGGTGCCGTTATGCGCTTCAATGATGTTCTTCGCGATGAAGAGACCGTAGCCGGTGGAATGGACATTTACCGTTTGCGAATTTTTACCGTGCCCGCCCTCGGTAAAGAGCCGTTTCTTATCTTCTTCTGTAATGCCGATACCTGTATCTTTCACAGTGAAAATGAACTTATTTTCATTCTTTTTGAGTGAGACCGAGACACTGCCTGACGGTGTGTAGTTAATAGAATTATCAATAATGTTTCGGAATACATTGTCACCAATTTTCCCTTTATCACCGTTAAAGATGTAAGGTGTGCCGGCATCATCAACAGTGAATGTGAATGTGAGCCCTTTCCCTTCTGCAATCGGTTTTATCTTTTCGGCAATCTCTGTCGCAAGCGCCTTTAGGTCAAATGACTCTTTCGTATACGAAACCGTCCCTTTTTTCTGATTAGATGCGGTGAGAATATCGGTTACTGAGCGCGCGCCGTCGCGCGATTGCGCGAGTGCTTGGGTAACAAATGGCTTCAATGCATCCGGCAATGGACCAAAATCGCCATCTATGAGCGAAGCGAACGATGCCGCGTCCTTCGTCAAGAATCCCTTAACCTCGTGCCCGATGAAGTGGAAGAGCACCTCCTGCCGCTCGTTGGTCTCCTGCAATTCCTTGGCGAGTTTCTCAATCCGTTCCCTCTGCTCAATTTCCCGCTTCACACTTCGAACCAAGAAAAATCCGAATCCAATTGCCAAAAATAGAGTTACTCCTGTTAGAATCTTATTTGTCGTGTTTCGTACGAAAAAGAATTCTGAAGCGATAAGCGCCACAAGAGCAAAAACAAGTGCCTGTGCAGCAAGAAGTTTGATATTAAAGGCCTTGTATCGAACTATGAGATATGTTAAGAATCCGATAAAAATAGTCATCCCAAAATATCCGTATTGTTCCAATTTAAAGGTGTCGGGTTCGCCTCCGAACATGTTAGCGATACTTGCAAAGTAGCTTGCTCCAGCAAACATAATCAAAAAGCATGACATTCCGATTGTAGCAAATATCGCTTGTTTCTTAGCTAGTACATCAACCGATTTTATTGCTTCTCGAATACCAAATAAAACTGTTGCAAAAAATAACAAAAAAGAAAGCCCAAAAACTATATTTATCATCCACACTCCTTCTACTGCCGTGCAATTAGGTATGTCAAAAGATTCTAGATTGAATTTAGTTAGTGAAAATAACAATATCGTTAACAGTCCTATACAAGTAATCAATTTTGAAGTAAAAGATACATCCTTGTCTCTCAAAAGAGAATAGAGGAAATAAAAACTCAAAGAGAATATAGTACTGAATAAGAAAAGCCAAAACGACCACAAAAACATCAGAACGGAGCTGTTAATTTGAGTCCAGAGAAAGATATCAAGAACAGCAAGAATAGAGAAAATTATGGTTATTGAAAATAGAATCTTTGACGGTAATTTTCTACTATTGCTGTAAACAAACGCTCCCAAAAATAAAGAGACAATAATTGCTGTTAGATGAGAATAATAAACAAGGACAGGTACACTTTCAGAGAAAAAACCATATTCCAAAGTGTTGAGTATCGAAATGGAGAGTTCGTCTATGCAAAACATACATTAAGTATACCTTATACTTTCATGATATTTATTAGATCCTGCACATATTTGGAAAAGTAACCATTATATTTGTGTTGAAGCTCTTCCAACCTCCAATCATCACCTGTTATTGTGTTTCTACAGTTATTCGACCCACACAAACATTTCATATCAACCCATCCTTGCTCCCTAGATCCAACATCAGTCATAGAATAATCATAGGTAATCTCTTCTCCTGCTGAAATATCTCTCATGCTGACTAAGCTAATTTGTCCTTTAAAACCACATGATGGGTTACATGAATGATTAACATCAAAAATTCCATCAATACTTTCTGACTCGAATTCGATTGGACAAATATAAACATCCTTCTCTACCTGAAAACAGTGATAAGCATAAGGAGCAAATATCGGATTATCAAAATCAGAATCATTAATCATTCTTCCTGCCTGAACAATCAATACTTCATCCTTTTTAATTAAACTATTAGCAAATACGCCACGACCATATTTATCCGTTTCCCTGATTTCGAGTCGTGGATCTATCCACGAAAAGCCGCGTTTATTCATATATATATGATACTACAGTGAGCATAGATAGTTCCCTACTCTCATACCGCTGATTTTACCACGGAAACTAGCGAGCAATGAGTAACTTACTTGTTGAACTAAGACAATTATTTCGCGTTGCTAGTTCTAACTAACTCTCAAGAATTTTATCCAGTTCTTTTAGCAATATCGCGTTATTTTTTTTAGACATGATTGAAAAACGAACCCAGTCTTTGCCCACATCTGGCAATTCATTTCCGTCGCGAATGAGTATTCCCCTTATGGAGAGAGCTCGAACAATATCAGAACTTTTTTGACCCGTGAGGATACGCCCAAAAATAAAATTACCATCAGGTTCTAATACTTTAAGCTTTCCCGCCAACTTCGTATACACTTTTTCATAAAAATCCTTTCTCTCAGTATCATAAAACTCTCGGCCCTTTTTTGTGAATTCTTTATCTCCTAAGAGAGGCTCGAGAGCTGTCCAGGAAAGCGGGTGTATCGAATAGGGAATATGCGCTGTTGCTATATACGAAGCAATGGTATCTTTGTTAGAGATAATGACACCCAATCTTATACCGGGGAGAGCAAAAAATTTAGAGAGTGATACGACGATATGAAGATTGTTTACTTTCTGTACCTCTTTTGATAATGTCTCTTTCTTATAATCTTTACGAAAAATAAGATAGGTTTCATCCACAATAAATTGGACTCCCGGGTTATTTTTCACGAGTTTTAATAAGTCGTCCTTCTTGTATAGTTTCGATGTTGGATTATTAACATTACAAATAAAAACAGCATCCCCATCCCTAATACTCTTCTGAATCAATGGATAATCAGGATTAAATCCATGTTCTTCTTTCAGATGAATTTTTTTAACTATTTTTCTACTGCGCTCATTAAGAGTGGCGTATTCCCAAAAGGTCGGCACAATCACCACAGATCGTTTATATGAAAGGATTCTTGGAATATCAAAGAGAATTTGGGTCGAGCCAGCCCCAACAGAAATATTTTTCAACGGGACATCAAAATAAGTATGTACTAATGCATTTATTTTCGTATTCAAATAGTCAGGGTACTCTAAAATGATGTTTGCATTTTTTCTAATGGCATCCGTTGCCGCTTTTGTTGAGCCGATAGGATTTATGTTCGAGGAGTGATCAGTCATAAATATGTCTAAATAGGATAGTGTCTTTTGATGATATTTTCTAGATATTCAATTACTGCACTGTGTTCCTTTTTATATCCTAAATACATCTCCCCCTCCTCACCATTAGCACCAAACATGAGCACACGCAAGAGTTCTCTTGGTGTTGGTCTGCTATTTCTGATAATCCCACGAGCAAGTCGCACAATCGATTCTTCGGCACCATTCTTGAACATTGTATACAATTCCTTATTCCCGTATATACATTCGTGCGGTGATGTAAGTGCGTTCAATATAAGCCGCCAACGTATTTCAAGGGATGAAAGAAATCCTTTGTCCTTTTTAACTAATGGCACCCGATACCGTTCTCCATTCTTGATGAACGAATCAAGGGCGATGGCACGTTGAATGTCAGTATAGGACACCAGAATCTTATTTTCATATGGCACTTCATCATCAAGATTGAGCCCATATCGAATATGCAGATCGACCAGGAAATCTCGAACTTTCTTAAAATCTTCCTCATCACGAGTTTCAATAGCGATAAACATATCCATGTCAGATTTTTCAGTGTGATGTCCGGACATATATGAACCATATACGCATACGAAGTGGTTCCGAGGTGCAAAGCATTTTTCTGAGAAAAAAGACACTTCTTGAAGTAATTTTTGTTTTGTATTCATATCAATTAACAGTTTCTATCTTTTTACCAAGTGCTCGTACATATTTAACCATGTCATCCACATCGCTGGTCGTTACATTTGGATTACCGCACATAAAGCGTAGCGGATACACCAATATTCCTTTTTCAAATATGCCATTATCGGGAATGCTGAACTGATGCAGGTGGTATTTCCCCTCTTCTATCAGCGTCGCATGTATCGCTTTATTGATCCGATTCACTTCTTTCGCGGTCCAATCTTTCCCTCCAGTATAAAAGAACGCGACCGAATTGATATCAACTTTATTTAGGACGATAAAATCATCATCTTTCTTAAGATTCTTCCAGAGATACACTGCGAGCGCGTGGCGCTTAGTAATAAGCTCGTCGAGGCCTTTCTTTCCGAAGTTCTTCATCATGAACCATAGTCGAAGCGATTGCCACGATTTACTTCCGAGGAACGGCGTAATCTGTCCAAATGCGAATTTTTCCTGCATGATGAGATCTGACATACTCATTATCTTTTTCATGTTCTGAGGATCTTTCACCAAGAGCGCGCTCAATGTATATGGCGTCAACATCACTTTGTGCGGGTCCGCCGAGATACTGTCGTATTTTTCGATCCCTTTTATCTTATACCGCAACGACTTGCTGAACCCTAGACTGAACCCGTGGCACGCATCCGCATGTAGCCATATCTTCGGATCGATTTGGTGCGCGAGTTTCGCGATTGCATCCAGGTCATCTACCGACATCGTTCGACTATCACCCACATACGCGACGAGTGCCATGATTTTCCCTTTGTTCTTCATGAGCGTCTTTCGTAACTCCGAAAGGTCATATCGAAAATCATTCGTAGCAACTTCAAGTAAATTGTTCCCGCAACCCACCCACATTTGGGCGCTCTTAACGCTATAGTGGCCGATGCCTTTGGGAACGATTATCTTGAATGATTTCGGGTCCGTCACTCCTTTTTCGAGTGTACCTGGCTGTTTATTCTCTCGTGCAAGCATCATAGCAACCGAGTTACTCACCGTGCCTCCCGGCGTGATTATGCCTCCGACAGTGCCTATATCCTTGATCTTCGTCTTCTTGTATCCGACGGCTTCCCGGAGCCATTGTATGACTGCGATCTCTACGAATGTAGCCGAGGGGGCACAGAATGTCTGATTGATTAGGTTCTGTTGAAGAAATATATTGAGGATGCCACCACCGAGCGCGCTGATGGAATTGCCCGCGTCAGGGAAACCGAGAAACCCTTTACTACTGAAGTTCGTGCAGAACGGAAGGATATCCTTTACGAATTCGTTGAGAATATGTTCCGCACTACTTCCCTTCTCGGGGAGGTCTACTAAGATCTTCCGGATATCACTATCCGTGAGATGCTTCTTCGCCACCTTTTCCTGTAATTTGAAATCTACACCTATATCCAGGATCTTCGTAAAAAGTCTTCTTGCTTTCTTTTTGCTCCGGTCATTGAGAATCATATATGTCCATTATCTCAGCACCCGCTTGTATAAAAGTGGGACCGAAAAGCTTGAAGCTTGTCGATCCCACAACCTCATCGATATACTCATAATGCGTCCGCTGTAGGATGGTCCAGCTTCGAGAGTTGCTCCGTGACTTCCGCTTCTTCTATCTTCCGGTACAACGGCGACACTTGTCCGATCTTCTGAACTGTCTGCGGCTTAGGATAAGCCCATGTCGCATCTTTGATGTCGTCGCCGAGAAAACCATGAATTTTTTCGGATGTCTTCGGCAAGAACGGGTTGACTAGCGTCGCTAGCGTCCGTATCACTTGGACAATCACTGCGAGATCCGTTTCGACTTCTTCCCGCTTCACAACATCCTTGATCTTGAGCCAAGGCGCTTTGTTGTGCACAAAACGGTTGCCGTGCTCAGCGACATCGAGTATCGCCCTGAAGGCCGCACGAAACTTGTACTCTTCAATCAGCTTACCAACCTTTGAGAAATCCTTTTCGGCAAGAGCAAGCAGATCCGTTGAATCCCTGTCGAGTGGCACCGCGAATCGAAGCCCATCGGGGAAATGCTTCTGGCTTAAGGTAAGCACCCTATTTACCAGATTCCCGAAGGTCCCGATCAGTTCACCATTTACCAGCTGAGCGTATTCTGCCCACACGAAATTCGCGTCACTGGTTTCTGGACCATTTACAACTAGGTAGTATCGGAGCGTTTCAGGGTCAAAGGCAGCCACGAAATCTGGTAGCCACACAGCCCACCCTCTACTCTTGGAGAATTTCTTCCCCTCGAGATTAAGGTATTCCGACGACACGATGTGGTCAGGGGTCTTGAGTTTGCCTTCCGCGAGAAGCAGTGCTGGCCAGATGATCGTATGGAAAGGGATGTTATCCTTCCCGTGCACATAATAATGCACCGCCTCATCGTTGTGCCACCACTTCTTCCACTCATCCGGCGTTCCTCGTTCCTCTGCCCAGAGCTTTGATGCCGACAGGTAGCCAGTCACCGCTTCAAACCAGACATAAATCCGTTTGGATTCATATCCCGGAAGTGGTATAGGGACTCCCCATTCAGTATCGCGCGTGATAGCACGGTCATGCAACCCTTGTTTGAGAAATGCTTTCGCGAAACTCCGCGCATTCGGGCGCCACGGATCACTTGTTCTTTGCACCCATGTCTCGAGAATCTGTTGCAGAGCGGTCAGTTTGAGGTAGAAGTGTTCCGAGTCTCGTGTTTCAAGACGCAGATCTTCATTGCACACCTTTCCTTCTCGCTTCAGTATCTTCGGATTGATACGCGGATCTTTCAGTTCGAGCGGATCGAGAAGTGTGCCACATTGATCACACTGATCGCCACGAGCGCAACCATAGCCACATTTTGGACAAGTCCCCTCCACAAAACGGTCGGGAAGAAAACGTCCTAGAAGCGGAGAATAGAGCGCTTGTTCGATCTTAGTGTACAAGAATCCCTTCTTGTACAAATCGAGGAATAGTTCCTGCACGACCTTTGTATGCTGCTGGGTCGTTGTGCGCGTATAGATGTCATATGAAAATCCCAGATCCTCAATGAGATTTTTCTGGAATTCCGCATGATACCTATCCGCGATGTCAGATGGCTGGATGCCCTTCTCAGCCGCTTCAACGGCAATCGGGGTTCCATAACAGTCACTACCTGAAGCAAGAAGCACATGGTCACCGCATAAACGGTGATATCGTGCTATCACATCTGCGCCAATAAATGCTGACGCATGCCCTAGGTGTAGGCTGCCATTAGCGTACGGCCATGCAAGGCCAATGAAGATTCTCTTGTTCATCGTGATACCTCCTAAGGTTAATTAACGTAAAGATCTATTCTGTTTACCTTATATAACATCCAATAAAATTAGTCAAGCCCCAAGAAAACTCTAATTATTGGGATCGACAAGATGATTATGTTATCACAAATGAGCGATTAAGAAACTCGTGGACAATATTTCTTCATCCTGCCACTCCATTCCTTTTCCAAAGATATCCCCCCGCCAAAAATAGCCAAAACTTCATCCTTTTTCAGATTCTCCTTAGCAAATACACCCTTGCCGTACTTCCCAGTATCCCGCACCTCCAGCTTCGGATTCATCCACGAGAACATTCTTTTTCTATCTTGAGCATTTTCTTCCTCCATGTCTTTGCATTTTACCACATCTAAAAGCAACTACCTGCGTTCATATTGCTATTTTACCACAAACTAATATCAATGATCCTTTGAGCTAGCGAGGTCGTTGAATGCATCGTATGTCGACTCGAATCCATATATCGCCTTAAACAAATCATCAAACTTATCTTTTGTCATGTTTTCACCAGTCTCTTTAATTTTTTGTAGAAGCTCAAGAATTTTCTCCTTGCCGAAGGTGTCGATGAGGACTTTTATTGCAAAAGCGGATTCATTATAGACCCCAGCGCCACCTTTATCGAAAAATTCAAGGAAAGAAGAAAAAACCTCTGGTTTCTTTTTAAACTGAATATCTCCAGAGAGATAGCCACTTAACCCTTCATTCAACCATATGGGAGTACGCACACCATTTGTACTCGAGTTGAAGAATAGATGGCAAAGTTCATGTGCGAGAAGCGAATTATATTCATCGATGGAATATTCCCTTGCAGATTCTGTCTTCATCTTTTCCCTTGAAAGAAGAAATACTTTGCGGCGATCAGACCATCCAACTACCCACGGTTCGGTTTTTTCATTTCGCAGACAATCTATCGTTGCACGATCTTCAACAACAAAAACAGAAGGAAGATTATGAACCCAGCCGATATTAAAGAAGTTATTGAGTCGCTGCATGGCCGCTTTATATGATTCTTCCAATTTGCCTTCAATAATTGGCTTTAGAGTTAAGTTAAATAGGTAAGCCATAAAATATATAAAATATTGTTGTCATTATATCAAAATTTACAAAAAAAGTCCGGTGATTGCGTCAGCAACCACCGGATTCACTACTCAGTGACAGTGACAATTGCAACTCTCACCGTCACAGTTTTGGCACGATTCGCAGTCGCATTGGTCACTCACCATGTTTCTATCCTGGTCATGGTAGTGTAGCGATAGGAATCCGTTGCCGGAACCTGCTTTGTTAGGATCCAATTTCTTCACCTCCTTCCTCCTGTGTGATGGCACCGCCCCTCTTGATTAGAGCTGTGCAGAACCCCTCAACATCCTCGATACCACTCCAATCTATCCTTGGATCATGCGGAACATATGTGTATTCCTGATGGAATTGCTCAAGAACACGCAGTCCGGCATGATCAAGGAAAAAACTACCGATACGACCGCTGGTTTCAAGAACAGTGACCGATGCTCCAAAAGTTTCTTTCCGTATCCGATATTTCCTCAATCTGAAGCGATCTTTGCTCCCTTTCTCGTTCAATGGTTTTGTTTGATTCACTTTCATTTTATGAATCCTCATTGCTGCCTCAACACCATCTGCCGTCATGTAAGGATCAGCGGCAGAAAGATTACCATTGGAATGCATCTTTGATTCCATTCGACAGCCGCCACCGCACATACTTACCATCTTACAGCTACTGCAAAATTGCGGTACATAGGCGGTGCGTCTCCAATCATCCATGCGTTGCCACACATCGGTGATGCTCTCATCTAAAAGATTTCCGTACTGGATATCAAGATGGGAACATGGGCGGACATCTCCACTGCTCGATATTGTACAGGTTGTTACACCAGCTGGACACCGACGAGATTCCAGGTCTGAAGCGCCGTCTATGCTCGCTAATGTGCACAATGGATATGGTTCCAGATGGCCACACTTTAGACCAGTTTCTTTGCTCACTGAAACCAGTTCAGTCATGTACTGAATGAACTGTTTTTTAGTGAGAGACATGCCAGAGAAGTCAGAGCAATTGCCGGGGCACCCTACCTTCGTAGCATTGAAGTTTTTTATCCCGAGAGAAACAATGAGCATAGCAGTGTCCTTGATAACATTCAGATTCATCTGCGACACGACCATATTTGCGGAAACTCGGATTCCCGCATCTTGCGCAATCCCAATACCTGCGAGTGTTCTTTTGAATGCCCCGCTTCGCTGGGCAATGGCATCATGAACCTCGGCGTTTGGACCCATTACAGATGTCAGCACGCCATTGATGCCAAGATCCTTCAGGGTCATTGCTTTCTGCTTGGTGAGTGTTACAAGATTTGAATTGAGATACGGTTTTATCCCCGACTCATTTGCAATCTCCAGACACGCAACAAGCACATTGAAGTTTAGTAATGGTTCGCCCCCAGTAAATGTTGCCTCATGAACACCTGCGTCTGCAATCATGTGCATGATTTTTCGTCCGTTTGTTAATGTGAGCGGCACTTCTGTTTTTGACGAAGCGCGCCAGTAATTGTAACAATGCAGGCATTTGTTATTGCATGCAGTTGTTACCTCAAGCTGGCAATTAAGCGGTCCTGATAGCGTTCTGTACATTTTGCACCGTCCTTTCTATTAGACATTAAAGGATCAAGATATTCGACTCCGAATACCGCCCGCATACACTATGGCACGCCTTACTAAAAAATGCAAGGTGTTGTCTGTACTCTCATCTTTTTTATGTCTTTATATATTTCTCTGTTTTGCGCGGATAGGAGTCCCAAAATAGAAATTACAAAAAATAGCGGCTATACAAAAAGCGCCACCCTTTCGAGTAGCGCTTCACTTAATCAACCAAACCGCCCATTTGTAGCCCTGGAATCCAGCCCAATAAATCGCGAGCCAAACCACCATACTTATCAGGACTGATGGCAATGTAATACGAAGGAATGTTGTTAGGTAACCGTCTTCTTTCTTGCGAATGAGCAATGTTACATAATCCGGATCGATGTAGAACCAGCTACCAATCCAAAAGATGAGTCGCTTGCTCATAAGGATTCGCCGTACTAACCGCTTGAACCACTGCTTTTTCAGAAGCACTGCATGTTCAAGTTTACGAAATCCTTCTATTCCAATCGGGTCCCATCCCTTCTTGATAGCCATATCATTGCCAAGAACGACGAAGATGCAGGCGGCCAGATAGATTGGGGTAACAATGACAAAAGCTTTTGTAACGCCATTGATTCCATGTTCCGGGTCTGTTGCTAAGAACCAAATCATGAGTGCATCTACAAAGCGAGTCAAAAAAGTAATAATTCTCTCCGAAAGAATAGTATGCAGGAGAGAGGTGCTAAGTGCACGCTTTTCCACGAGGGAACCCTCCTACGGTCGCGTTTATGGGGCTATGGACCTAGAATTAACTAGGGGTTGAAAGAACTTTTATTCTGTTTACTATGCTAGCATATTGAAGCTAAAATGTCAATACCTATAGAACAATGCCCTAATTACTAGCCCAAATAAAGGAATTTTTCTCTCCGAAGCTTGGTATCAGCACATCTTTTCTATTGAAATTACCAAATACCTTTTTGAACTTATTTTCAGTGATTTCTACAGCATCAATATATTTTGGTACTACGACAGAGGCACCCGCTTGCACGCTTATCCATCCTTCAGGTTTTAATATTTCTTTTGATAATTTAAAAATCTCCTCATAAAATTTACCCATTTTATTTTTTAATCCGTTACTTCCAATCGGATTATCGGTCAGGTCAGAGACAATTCCATCCACCCTTTCTCCATATTTACTTAAATACATCTTTAGATAATTCATAGCATCTCCTATATTTAGGGTTACATTTGGATGTGAAAATACTTGTTGATTTAAATATTTTTTTGCCAAAAATACTACTTCAGAATCTAGATCAATTATAGTAATTTTTAAGTTCGGATTCATTTTTAATGCCATTTCTGCTACATATCCATCTCCACCGCCAAGTATGATGATGTTTCTGTCTGTTGGTTTAAGTGGAGCTAAAATTGCTTTGTCATATCTCTCATGGTCAAACTCTGATGTTTGTACCAATCCATCTATAATCAAACTCTTACCGAATTTCTTCAAATCAGCAACAATAATATCTTGAAAGGCGGAATGTATTTCAGCTAATTTCTTTATCACTCTCATTCGAACTGTCCCTCCTGTTTTATATATGGGAGATTCAAGATATTCCATAACATTATATCCTCGTTTTATTTTCTGCACTTGTTTTTTTGTAGATTCAACGGCTTTCATTAAAAAATCAGCCGCTTTTAATGTATTTGAATCATCTGAACAACTAAATACATCACAGGCAACATAATTATATTCGGGCCAACTATGAATTGATATGTGTGAGGTTGAAAGAAGAAGAAAGCCAGTTATCCCTTGTGGCTTGAATTCATGAAAATAAGTATGGAGAATCTCCATACCAGCTGCATTAGCAGCCCCTACTAAAGAATCCTCCCAAAACTTTTTAGAATTTATCTGATGAGGATCGCAGCCTGATAAATCAATCAATATATGTAATCCTTTTGTTTTTCTTAAATGACTCATAAAATAGATTCTGTGCTTGTAGATACTATTTCCTTTACTTGAAAATCTTTAGGATTTGTACACATCTCATTATCTTGGACGCTACTTTCCGAGCAATACACGATTTCACAACCAACCTCATCTTGTTCGCAAATAAGAGGATTACAATTCTCTACTGCTTCATTGCAAATAGGAATGTTATAAGCCCTTTTTGTTATCTTTGCATAATAATTTGTCTCACACTCTCCACCGTCACATAACACAAAACAACTTTCTGTTTGTGGATTGCATTCAGTAGTGCTATTCACAACAAAATCACGCTCTATAAAAAATATTCGATAGTCCCAATATGCAACAACGGCAAAGATAAATATAAAACCAAAAATCAGATATTTAGATTTCTTGTCCATTTGTATATTATAACCTATTTGTGAAGATACTAAAATCAACTGAACTTTAATCTTATATTCGGCCTCAAATACCACCTGTTCTAACTATAGCACACCTCTCTCAAAAATGCAAGTGGGTGCGGGTACCGAGAATCGAACTCGGGTCTCAACCTTGGGAAGGTCGCGTTCTGCCACTAAACCATACCCGCCTTCGTCTCGCCGAAGCTCGACTTCGGCGGGGCAAGCCCGCTAAATTCGTCTCGCCGAAGCTCGACTTCGGCGGGGCAAGCCCGCTAAAGTTGAGCGTAGGCGGATCAAAACCAATTCAATATTTTTTGCCACCAGGACGGAGTTGTTGTTGGAGTTGCCGTCGTTGGTGGCACTACTACGATAACCTCTTCTCCGGGGCGCGCAACTCCGAAGGTTGTCCTGATGACCGCATCTCTCCCGCGGTCTGTCGCGAGTACCGAGAGGTTTGCTTCAAGCATCTTCTTGCGTTCCTCTAATGCCTGATACTGCCACTGCGAATCGCGTGCCTTCTCAATCGCTATCTGCGCCTTCCCTACAAGCCCCCAAATGAGCGACAAAAGCCAAAAAGCGATAAGTACGGTAACTCCAATAAAAATTCCTTGTCGTAACTGCTTTGCACGCATTGTTTCAGTATACCAACTTATCTAGCGGTCACTATCCTGCACCATTTTCATAAAGACCTCTTCGGGAATGTCTACTTTCCCTCTTGCAAGAAGTTTTTTCTTACCTCGTTTTTGTTTTTCAAGAAGTTTCATTTTGCGCGTGATATCACCGCCATATAAATATCCAGTAACATCTTTACGCATAGCGGAGAGCGTTTTTGAAGAAATAATGCGCCCTTGCGCTCTCGCCTGAATCTTTGTAACGAAAAGTTGTTTAGGCAAATTCTTGTGCAATTTTTCAACCATCTTTTCTGCTTCTTCTTGAATCCGTCTTCGCGCGATTACACGAGTGAATGCAGGAACCGGTTCATCGGCAACAAGAATATCAAGTCGCACTACATCTGCAGCGCGTTCAGGTAAAATCTCATACGAGAGCGAGGCGTAGCCCGAAGAAATGTTTTTTAGAGTATCAAAAAATCCGCGCATAAGTTCTCGCAGCGGCATCTCCACCGTCATTTCAATTCGTCCATCTTGAAATGTTTCTGTGGACAGTGTTTGCGCCTCGTGCTCATACAAAAGTTGAATAAGTGTACTTACTGAATCAGGAGGCGTAATGATAATTACCTTTGCCCACGGCTCTTCAATTTTCATAATGTCACCGTGCTCTGGAAATTTTGCTGGTGTGTAGATTGTCTCGCGTACGCCATTCGTTTTTGTAACGACATATGAAATAGTCGGAATGGTAACAATTAGCGCAAGATTAAATTCTCGTTTGAGGCGTTCAGTAATAATTTCAAGATGTAATAGTCCGAGAAATCCGCAACGGAATCCCCTACCCAACACGCCTGAGGACTCCTCTTCAAAAGAGAGCGATGAATCAGAGAGTCGCAGTCGCCCAAGCGACTGTCGTAAAAGAGGAAGATTGTCCTGATTTTCAGGATAAACTGAAGCCCAAACTACAGGCCGTGGTCGTTCAAAGCCGGCAAGAGCACCAAGTGACCCGCCTGCTTTGCCAATTGTATCGCCAACAGCAACAATTCCCGGCTCTTTAATTCCAGTCACAATATAACCAATCTCACCGGCAGAAAGAGAATCGGCAGGTGTTTCTTCAGGAGTAAATATACCGACTTCAAGAGCCGTAAAATTTTTCCCAGCGGCACGAAATGAGAGCGTCTGCCCTTTTTTAAATATCCCGTCAAAAACGCGCAGATATACAACAACACCGCGATGTGTTGAATAAGAAAAATCAAAGATGAGGCCCCGCGGTTCATCGCCTGCAGCAGGCGATGAACCGCGGGGCGGCGGAACTCGACTTACAATTGCCTCAAGAAGTTCATCAACACCAACTCCTGTTTTCCCAGATACGGACAGAACTTCATTCGGAGAAACGCGTACGAGTTTTGCAAGTTCTGATTTTACTTCTTCAACGCGTGCGGCAGGAGCATCAATTTTTGAGACAATAGGAATGATACTGCATCCTTGTGCTTGTGCAGCAGCGAGCGTCGTTAGTGTTTGTGCCTGTACGCCTTGTGTTGAGTCAACAAGTAGAAGCACTCCTTCAACTGCCGAGAGCGCGCGCGAAACCTCGTACGAAAAGTCAATATGACCGGGAGTATCAATAAGATTCAAAATATAATTCTGTCCCTCTCTTCGCTCGGGACGGTTAGAATGGTAAACCATTCTAACCGGCTGCATTTTTATCGTGATACCGCGTTCGCGTTCAAGGTCCATACGGTCAAGCACTTGGTCGCGCATTTTTCGTTCAGGAATAGTTCCCGTTCGCTCAAGCAAACGGTCGGCAAGAGTTGACTTGCCATGGTCAATGTGTGCGACGATAGAAAAGTTTCGTATGTTTGAATTCATGGCTGTACCGGCTCTTCAGCAGAAGGCATAAGAACTTTAGAACGACCACTATGCGAACGGATAAGAGTATCAAGAGCGCCAGTCATAGCGCGAAATTCTTCATTCCCGATAAGGAAAAGCGCGGCCGCTGAAGCAGAAATTCCAACAAGGCCGGCAATGAATCCTTGTGTGAAGACAGAAACCAAAGTCGTCAGAGGCGCGATACCGCCTAGAAATACAAGCGCAATATATGCCGCCGCACCACCGGCGATAGCGGCGGCAGAACCATCTACAAAAGACCGCGAAATTGAACGAGCAAGCCCCGGAGAAACACTACGAAGGGCAATAAGAGAGAGAATGGCAAGAAATATCTGTCCGAGCGTTGCGGCAAGTGCGATTAGTAGAATTCCTGTACCTGCTACATCGCCTACACGCAAGAAAACGGAAAGCGATTCTGGAATGCCTTTACTCGGCAAAGATAGAAAAATAACAGCGAGAATTATAGTTAGAACACCCCCTGCAATCTGATAGAAGAGTGGCCGCCATGATTGCCGTGCGGCATAAAGTGCGCGAGAAAAAAGAAGTACCAATCCTTGCGCAACTAGACCGACTGCGAGAATTGCGAGAAGAGCGGCAGTAAGACGCGTTGCGTCCCAATCAAAAGCGCCTGTCCCGAGGATAACGCGCACAATATGCGCTCGTAGAACAGCAATAATTCCGAGCGAAACGATTGACCAAAGAATAATGTGCCGCGCACTCGTAGAAAGAATGCGAGTAAATTCATCTCGCTTTTCTAACGCTGACGCTTCAGAAAGCGCCGGGAATGCAGCAACAGCATAAGAAGCGCCTATTAAAGAGAGCGGAACTGCTTCAAGATTGCTGGCAAGAGTGAAGACCGAGACTGACCCAGTTCCTATACGAGAAGCGAGTGCTGTGAGGAAAAGCGCTGTAATTGAACCCATACCGAGCGCAAGAGAGCGCGGTACAGAATCGCGTATAACTGAAACCATAAGTGCAATTGTTGGGAAACGAAAAGCAGGAAGAACGCCTGCCTCCATAAGCACAGGAATATGGACAGTAAGATATGCGACTGAACCAAGAATTACGCCAATGCCTATACCGGGCAGACCCCAATATTTGTAGAGGAAGATAGTGCCGATGATAATTCCAAGATTATAAAGAACTGGCGAAAGCGCGAATAGGAAAAATCGCCTATGTACTTGCGTAACGCTTGAGAGTATTCCTGAAATACCCAATAGAATTGGCTGAAGAAGTAATATGCGCGCCAACAATATGAATTCATTGTGATATGGAGATGCGGAAAAATTAGGATAAAGAAGAGCTAAAAATTGCGGCATAAAGATGCCTAGTGCTACACAGATGATGCCACCGATAGCAAAAAGAAATGTCGCCGATTCAGAAAGAAGTCGCCGTATTTCTTCCCTATCCATTCCGGTAATGCGCGGGATAATCACATATGCGCTCACAAGTGAAGCAACAAGAGCAAATACGAGATCCGGCACGCGAAATGCTGCGTAATAGAGGTCAAGGATTTGACCCGCTCCGAATTCGTGAGCGAATGCCCTATCGCGGAAAAGCGCGAGCGCCTGCGAGGCAAGTGTTAAAGCCGCGAGCAAATACGCGGCCTGATGCAGGCCGCGTATTGGTGCTACGATGCGCTCAAAAATCCTTCTAACCATCGCCCTATAATACTCTCATTTGTGTTTACTTCACAGGTGTTGAGGATACCGAGAGAAGATTCGCTGGGAATGGATTTTTGCCAGCAGCGAGTGCAGCGAGCTGTGAAGAAACCGCTTTCGCATTCTCGTCTGACATTGCGGCAATTGCTTGCATTTGTGCGAGAGCATCTTTCATATTACCCTGCTTCGCATACACTGCTGAGAGGAAGTAGCGCGCATTCGCAAATTGTGGATTCGCAGTAACCGACAATGAGAGTGCGGCAGCGGCATTAGTAAAGTCGTCCATTGCCGCGTAAAGAATACCTACTTGGAAGAGAATGTCCGGATTATTCGGAGTGAAGTAAGCGGCCGCAAGAGCTGCAGAAAGTGCTTCCTTCACATTGCCATCTTGCACTTCAAGTTGTGAGAGAAGAAAGATGGCAGAAGTGTAGTCCTGTTTGAGCGAAATCGCGGCTTTCAGATCACTCTTAGCGGCCTTGAAATCTTTGTTTGCTATATCTAGTTTTGCAATGATGAAGAAAATCTGCGGATTTGTCGGATTGAGTGTTTTGGCCTTTTCGTAGGCGGTCTTAGCATTGTCATATGCGCCTGATACACCTAGCGGCACCGCTTGAGCATAGAGATTCCCAAGAGCGAGCCAATTCTGATAATTAGATGGTTCAAGCTGTGTCGCTGTTAATGCTGCATTAATGCCTGAAGAAAGCGCTGTTTGGAATGCTTGCTGTGCTTCAGTTGCCGGCATCGTTGTTGAATTCACAATTTGATTGAGCCGTTCATTCGCAATTCCTGATTGAATTTGATACGCGTAGGCGGAAGGAGCGAATGAGATTGAGTTCTTTGCCGCTTTATCAGCTGCATCAATATTACCAGCAGAAAATGCAGTATTTGCGTTTGAGAGTTCTGTCGTTGCGATGTAATGATTAATGAGCGTATAAGCGGCAGCGACCGACGCTAGCAAAAGAATGGTAAGTGAGAATACGATAACAAAACCAATTCGTGGACTTCGCGAGAAGATAATACCCCATTGACGGCCTCGCACTGCGAAACGCATCGTAGAGATAAAAAGACCGGCAAAGACAAAAGCGAGAGCGAGAATGATTGAGTTAGGCAGACCAAATATTGCGATAGTGAAGAGGTAGAGCGACGCAACGAATGAAAGTATCGCAACAAAACGGACAAAAGAATCTTGCGGCGCGCGAAGAATAAGCATTCGTAGGCCTAACACAATAAAGAGAGCGAGGAACACAACCCATGCGAATACTCCCACGATACCAGTTGTTACGAATGAAGTTGGAATAAATCCGACTCCGGACAAGAAATCAATATTCCAGAAGACAGTTGCATTTAACGACGCATCGCGATATTTAAGCCACTCAACTCCGAAAGTCCCAGGACCAGAACCAAAGACCGGAGCTGTAGAATACACATCGCGTGCCACAGAAAGCGTTGACTGCCATGAAGGACTGACTGAGATTATATTTATATTAAGAGCATTTGCTAATGCCCCGCCTAGTGTCCCTCCGATGAGGAAAAAGAGAGAAACGGCAAGCATAAGTAGAGGAAGAACTATTGAATGATTAGAGTCCCCCGTTTCAAGTGGCATCTCATTCATCGTACTGATGTCATCAATATCGGCATCAGATGCCTTCGGACCGCGCTGCATTATTGCCTCTACAAATAGACCTAGAGAAACAAGTGCGAGCAATATCCAAACAATTGAAGAATTTGCAATTGCCAAAAGGATAAGCGAAGCTATTCCGCACACCATAAGAATGCGATGCGTTCGTTGTTTAAGTTCAAGAAAACGAAGTGCAATAAGAATACATATAATTCCGAGACCTAACAGAAATGCGAGGTCTACAAAAGAACCAATGATAGAAAATGCTGGTGAAATTTTTGAAGAAAATTGTCCGGCAATAATTACTAGGATTTCAAGAATGGCAACGATTCCGAATACGAATGCACCCGCACGGAGGAATGATTGATAGTGTTCAGGACGGCGTAGTACGAGCGCGGAAAGTGTTCCAAGACCAACTACGATAAGCATAAAACCGAGAGTGTCTACCTCAAGTGCTGACCCCCATATAGCATTTGTAAATGCTACACCAGAAAATGCCGTTGAGAGTCCATATGCAATAACTGGCAACCAAAGTGCGCCCAGAAGAGCAAAAGGAGGAAAAATAATATTGCCACGCGATAGGCGTGCAAGAATATACAGAGCAAGCGTGATAAACGCACCAGCGGCAAGAACAAAGGTCTTGGTTGTTACAAGCGAGACCGACGACGATGGAATGAAAATAAATATAGTTACGACAAGCGTAGCTATGAGCGCCCAAGTACTTATGTTTTCAATTGAATTGCGCGGTTTGATTGCTGATTGTTGTGGAGGCATATAAATATATTACTGTTCAGTGATAATTTATTTAGTATACCTTACCGGCACTTATGTCAAAATAGGGATTTTATTGAAATTTTAATGCAAGGAAATACTGTGGTATAATATAAAAGGACCGAGACAAGTGATCGCTCTGAGAGCAATCTTGGGGAGGAAAGTCCGAACACCTACCCGACCACACTTCGAGTGTGACGGGTTAAAACGGTAGCGGGTAACGCCCGTCGTCCGCGAGGATAGAGTTGAGAACAGAAACGATCCGGTTTAGTCCGGCTGAAACGGCAAAATACTTACTGGGGTGCAAGGCCGTATCGTCCCGACGAAAGGAAGGACGGGGTGCCGCTAGATCCCGATGGTAACAGAGGGACCAGATAAATGATCACTCCCGACAGAATTCGGCTTATCGACTCGGTCTACAAAATGAGAAGACCCGCGCTCCTGCGCGGGTCTTCTCTTATACTATTTCGCACGCGTTGCCGGCACAGGCGAGTTCTTTTTTCATCTCCGTTTCGTCGCGAAGTTCGTAAGCAATAAGTTTCGCATAATCAACTTTCGGGAAACGAGAAACGCGCGCTTCATATTCTTCTTTTGTAATCGCTTCGTATGGAGCGAGACGGTACACATGGTCAGAACGAGGAAGGAATGAGAGCCCACCGATAATTTCCCAGTTCTTTTGAATCCAATCCACGACACTAATCCATTCATCTGAACCGACTGAAATAGTTGCAGAAGGATTATGTTCGGTATAATTCAACTTCACTCGTTTCCAATATTCAAGTTGTTCTAGCGCAGAGAGGTCATCTTTGAATCGCGCTTCTTTAGAATGGTCTGGTGCTTTTACCGGAAATTCAATAACGAAAGTATTCGCTCCTTCTATTGACTGACCAACTTCCGGATAAAACGGCACTCCTTGGTCGCGCATCATTTTAAAGAGTGAATCGGTTGCACTGATGCGCACGCGACGAATGTAATACGGCGCGTGACGCGGATGAATACCCGAAGCACAGTTAAATGTTTGCGAAACAGTGCCAGACGGCTTCACTGCAGTCACTGACATTGACGGAGCAATTCCAAATCTTTTTGCATAGGTCGCATTAGTCCTAATTGCCATATCGCGAATCTTTCGCATTACCTCTGGTTTCCGTGCAACTGGAGAATCCCATTGTCCAGTTATTGAGACACCAAGAAGTCGTTCTGCGACACAATGATCGGTCCAGTCCTTAGAGATGTAACCGAATTTTGTAAGAGTTGATTGATATGTTCCGAGAATTGCCGCAAGTCGTGCTTTACGAAGAAGTGTTTCTTCGGTGTCATGCGCTCGCGCAATAACTTCCGAAAGATTACAAAATTGTTTGGACTGCAAAATAATTTCGGCGCACGGGTTAACACCGATAGATCCGTGTACAGTTCCGTCTTCTTCAATAAAACCAATTTTCTTAAAATAATCTGCACGGCGTTTTGGCATAGTAGTGGCGAGTGATCCACGATTGAAGATACCTCTCTCTCCGCTTCCACTCTTCATAAGCGCAACCCATTCATCCATAAGTTGTGAGTTGGTCGGTTGTTCTTCGTAGACGGCCGAATTATTTGCTATTGCACGGTGCGGGTCAGTCATATAGAACTGACCTTTCTTGGCATCGCGCATATCAACATCATCAAGGTCTGAAAGCGAAATCATTGCCGTACGACGGACACCGCCCGAAACAACACACTCACCTATCTTGCAGATAATGTCGTGTGCATCAATCGTGCGCAGGCGACGACCTACCCGTGCAATAACTTTTGCACGGGTGAAGTCAAGCAGCGATTTGAGTGGTTCAGGACCTGATGCCTTACCCCCCATAACTTTGAGTCGCGCGCCAGCTGGACGAATTTGAGAAAAATCAAATGAAATATCTTTGCCGGAATACCATGTCTTGAGCCCTAGAGTAAGAGCATCGCACCATCCCTCTTTTGAGTCACTAATAATGTGCGTCTCTATTTTCTTTCCGACTTGCTTCATAATCTGCGGAAGTTGTTCAACATTCTGACTTTCTATTGCAAAACCAACACCGCATCCCTGCATTGAGAGATACATAATTTCAGCAAAGTCCTCAATCTTAGTCGGAGCAACAAATGTGCAGTTGTATGCACAAGCATTACAGCGTCGTGCCGCATCGCCTGAAAATTGCATAAGGCGCATTGAAGGCATCACTTCTTGTTTCAGAATGCCTGTTCGCAGTTCTGAATATTCTTTTTCAGTTAATTTTTTTCCAAGATTCTCACGCATAAAACTCACATAACGGTCAACGGTCTCTACCCATGTCTCTCTTCGTCCTTCAGACGGAAGCCACTTCGCATAAGTACGCAAATATACAAATTCTCCAAGAGCATTGCCTTCAAAACATTTTTTACTTTCTTCAGCGAGTTTGCGCACATGCTCCGGTATTTCAATTTTTGTAGCACGCAATTGTGCTCTTTTGTCGCGATAAAGAATATAGGCCTTCGCTGTCTTAACATAGTCATTCAAAATGAGATATTTTTCCACAGAATCCTGAATGCCTTCAACCGTCGGTAAAAAGCTCCTGTATTTCTTAGAAAACCGCCCTAGTTCACCTACTACTTGATGTGCAACAAGATTTGCATCATCTTGGCTTCCCTCGCCTGCCGCAGACATCGCCTTCCAAATAGCGGTTGCTATCTTAGCAAAATCAAAAGGTACAAGTCGTCCATCTCGTTTTTCAATTTGCGGAATCATTTCGCGATAACGAAGTGTCATCTTTAAATTTGGCGATTCTGCAACACTGACAATAGGTATAGGTGCCTTTAAACGAGTTTTGGTGTTGACAATTTTTGACATAAACAAAACAATAAATTACTCGAATAATAGCGCACCCCTTTTACTAAATAAGTTTACTCCTCATTGCTAGAAACACCCTGTGGACAGCGTTACTCTGAAACGCTTGGAAAATTTTTCAACATAAGCGGTGTTCCAATTGAGATGGAGTGTTCGCGTGCGAATCCCGCAACGGTCTCAAGGACATAACGCACTGGCACCGTAGGATAAAAGACATTTGGATAACTAGACACATTAACGCTCTCAGAAATAGAAATTACTTGTCCTTTATCATTCAACCAAAATATATCAATTGGAACAAGCATATCCTTCATCCAAAAGCCATAATAATCATCTTTAGGAAATACAAAGAGCATTCCATAATCGCTTGGTATGCTCTTTCGTCCTCCTAAACCCCTTTCTCGTGCGATTTCTGTTGTCGCATAGTCAATTTTTAAGGACACTCCCCCAAATTGAGACGAAGGTGTTTCTGTCCTATAAAGAAAAAAGATGGCAACAACTATTACAATAATCACGCATCCAGCGTAAATACAGCGTTTCCTTAACATAGATTATTAGCTCTTTATACGCCCACGGAGTTTTTCTGCAGTTAATATCTTATTGACTGCGAGAATGTAAGCGGCTTGCCGCAATGTAATATCCCATGCTCTTTCTTGGAATAATTTATACATTCGTTGCCAATTCTCATTCATCTTTTTTTCCAATAGCGTGCGCAAGTACTCTTCTTCAAGAATCTGACCCGTGCGATTTTGCGCCCACTCAAAATAACTAACAATTACACCGCCAGAGTTCGCCAAAATATCTGGAACGACGATTTTTTTATTTTCCGCCAATATAATATCTGCTTCATAGGTAACTGGGCCGTTAGCGAGCTCAATAATATAATTCGCTTTAATAGTGTGTGCATTTTCTTTCGTAATCTGATTTTCTAGAGCCGCCAAAACAAGAATATCTACAGGTAGTTGCAAAAGTTCTGTAATTTTTTTGCCAGCTATGTACTCGCTGACTTGATGACCTGCTTTTTTAAACTTGATGAGTTCAGGAATATCTAATCCATTTTCATCATAAATACCGCCTTTGCTGTCAGAAACGGCGACTATCTTGAAACCGTCTTGGTGCAATTTTTGCGCCATATATAAGCCAGCATTGCCAAATCCTTGAATGGCCACACTCAAACCCTTTTCCCCTTTCAAAAATGCCTCAACCATTTTTTTCGTAATAAAATAACCGCCTTGTGCAGTCGCGTCGCCGCGAATCTTGATACCGCCCAATTCAACTGGTTTGCCGGTAATCATTCCGGGTTCGTGTCGTCCAACCTTTTTCTCAAATTCATCCAACATCCAGGACATAATTTGCCCGTCGGTATACACATCTGGTGCAGGGATATCCTTGTCCTGCCCTAGATATTTATAAAATGCATCAATATATGCACGGCTCACTTCTTCAAGTTCTTCTTTATCTGCCTCCTTCGGGTTAAAAGCAACACCACCTTTAGCCCCGCCATATGGGATATCTGCTAATGAATTCTTAAGCGCCATCCAAAATGCGAGTGACTTTACCTCGTCTTCATTTACGCCAGGATGAAAACGAATACCGCCCTTCCCCGGACCGAGCGCTTTATTATAAATAATCCGCCATGCCGGATATCGCCTCCCCTTGATGCTCAATTCGGTATAGTTGACTTGCACGGGGTCTAGAAGCACTGCCATATCTGCATCACTGATGTTCTCTATCTTTTGTATATCTTTTAAACGCCTATTGTTATCTTCAGTAATACTCATTTTTATATTCCGTTATCGTAATGCGTCTAGTATAACTCTTTAAAAAAATGAAAACAGCCAGCTTGCGCTGGCCGACCAATCGTGATGATTGGATTTTCACATTATATTTGCGAGTGTCTGAAGATCTTTCTTGAGACGATAAAGACCAAAATTGAAACAGCCGCAGTGAGAATCAGCTGTGCTCCGATGTACCACATATGAAGGTACTGCACCATAATATACAGAAAAACGGTATTCCAAATGAGAAAGAAAGCCCTCATAGAGAAATACAGTACAAGTTGACGGCCTACCGTATGGGTCTCCCTATTTTTGAATGTCCATATCTTATGAAGCGGAAAACTCAGTCCTGTATTCAAGATGAACCCGATTATGGCAGAAATGATATACCAGACCCTGAAATATTCTGTAAGAACATACAGGGCCGTGTAATTGGCAACAAAGCCAGCGGTTCCTGCAATGCAGAACCGCATGACTTGCCTGTGGCAAGGCATTTTGATCTGCATTGTAAACTCCCCATTTCAATTTTTAGTTTTTGGTTTAGAAATGTACAACTTGACTATTTATGATAATAACATTTCAGACCATAATAATCAAGAAATGCGAGTTCAACTTGCGGAGGCGGAGCGATTCGAACGCTCGGAGGGTTTCCCCTCACACGCTTTCCAAGCGTGCGCACTAGACAGCTATTCGACGCCTCCGTAATATGAAGTTATATCCTATTTCGCCTCTGAACTCAAAAGCATTTTGATACGATCTTGAATTGGTGGATGCGTAGAAAATGCCCTCTCAATCCAACTGCTTGCGCCCGTACCCTTCCCTGTACCATAAGGGTCACCAATAAATAGATGCGCTGTAGCAAGATTCGCGCCTTTCATCGGTGCTTTGTAGTCACCAAGTTTTTGTAGTGCGGAAGCAAGACCTTCTGGATATCGTGTGAGCAAAGCACTTGAAGCATCCGCCAAAAATTCTCGTCTGCGAGAAACAGCAAGCTGGATAAGCTTTGCTGCGACAGGCGCGAGCACAATACCGACAACAGCAAGAATCATAAAAATCGCATTTCCATTGCCATTATCATTGCGCCTTCCTCCTCCAAATAATGAGACACGAAAGAAAATGTCCGCAACGATTGCAACAAAACCAGCTAGCACTACTGTAATCGTCATAAGGAGCATATCGCGACTTTTAATATGCGAAAGTTCGTGACCGATGACTCCTTCAATTTCAACACGATTCATCATCTGAAGTAATCCTGTTGTCGCACAAACGACTGCGTGTTTTTCGTCACGACCGGTCGCAAATGCATTTGGTGCCGGATCATCAATTACGAAGAGTCGCGGCATCGGCAAACCGGCCGTAATCGCAAGATTCTCGGTAACTGTATAAAAATCAAAAAACTCCGTTCGTGATGCCGGCCGCGCATGACTCATAGAAAGCACTAGTTTATCTGAAGCCCAATATGCGTAGAAATTAGTTGCGAACGCGATGACGATTGCAAGGAAAAGAACTGCGGGATTGCCGTAATACCATGAGATGGCATAGCCGATTGCAATAACGACAATTAAAAATCCGGACACCAATATCCATGTTCTACGAATATTACTTGAGCGCTCTGCGTATAGATTCATTGTTCGTTCCCTTTATATACCTCTACTCTATTCCGACCGCCTTGCTTTGCTTTATACATAGTACTATCAGCGTATTTATATAATGTTTCCGCATCATCTGAACTTTTTGATGAGACAACACCGAAACTTGTCGTGACTTTAAGTTCCTGATTATCATCAAAAATCATTTGTTCAATTTTTGTCCTAAGTTCCTCTGCATGAGATGCAGCAAATGATATACCAGCCCCTAGTAGAAATATCACGAATTCTTCTCCTCCAACACGCGCCACAATATCCGTATCGCGAACAGAATTCATAAGAAGTGCTGAAACCTTTCGCAGGACTTCATCACCAACAGGATGACCGAAAGTATCATTAATTTCTTTGAAGAAATCTATGTCTAGCATAATCAGAGAAACCTCAGAGAGCTGTTCAACACCTGCACGGTGTTCTTTTACTTCTCCGCGGATAAGTTTAAGCGAATGGTCGAGCTCTTCGTCAAAAATGCGTCTGTTGCTTGTTCCTGTAAGAGGGTCAATACCAAGTTCTTTTTTCAAATATTCTATTTGTTCGTCGCGTTCTTTTAATTGTTCTCTCAACAATGTATTTTCTGCTTGCAAATCTTCTACTACGCCTCTGCTCTCTGAAATTGGTGTTTGAATTTGTACTCGTTCAGGTGATTCCATATTCATATGCGTAAAGCGTAGCACAAAAAAACAAACTTCAAACTGTTGCCATAAATGAGCGAATTGTCTCTAAATAAAGGGTTCTTTCAACTTTTTTAATGCGTTCGTGGAGTGATTCTTCGGTATCTCCTGAGAGGACTGGGACGGCCTGCTGAGCAAGAATCTCACCTACATCAATCTCCGGAGTAGCAATATGTACTGTACATCCGGTTACTTTTACACCATACGCGAGAGCGTCTCTAACTGCATAATGTCCTTTGAATGACGGTAAAAGTGCTGGGTGTGTATTAAGAATACGACCGCCATATGTCTCAAAAATAGAAGGCCCAAGAACAGTGTTGAATCCTGCCATAGCAACAACGCTAATTTCGTGACTCTGAAGAGTTTTTAGCACGAGTTCTGTGTATGCCGCGCGATCAAAGTTCTTGCTGAAATCAGTGCGGAGCACGAGTTCGATCGGCACATTTCTTTCCTTTGCAATATCAATTCCACGACACGGGCGATCAGCGAGAACAATGTCAACATTAAGACCTTCGTTTAAAAACGATTCCAAAAGTGTTCCTGTTCCGGAAACAAAAACGGCAAGTTTTTTTTGATTTGATTGCATTACCTGTAGTGAGATTGCTTGTCCTGAGCTTGTCGAAGGATCGAACTAGAACTGCACCTTAACGGGTTCGGCCGCCGCCGCATCGGCGACGGCAAGTTCAAAAAGATTCATTTGTTTAAACCCAAAAGAAGAACCGACGATATTGCTCGGGAATGACTGTAATGCAGTATTTAGAACCATCACGGTCGTATTGTAGAAACGACGCGCGGCTTGTATTTTATCTTCTGTATCGCCAAGTTCCTGCTGTAGTTGTAAGAAGTTCTGATTCGCTTTCAAATCAGGATACGCCTCTGAAACAGCAAAGAGCGTCTTCAATGCGCCTGTAAGTTGGTTTTCTGTTTTTTCTTTGTCTTCAGTGCTTGTTGCACTCATTGCCGCCGCACGGGCTTTTGTAACATTTTCAAAAGCGCTTGACTCGTGAGAGGCATAGCCCTTTACGGTTTCAACTAGATTTGGTATGAGGTCATATCTCCGTTTCAGCTGGACTTGAATATCTGCCCACGCTTCTTTTGAGCGAAGAGTCAGCGTAATAAGGCGGTTATATGAAGCGACAATCCAAACAATAATAAGTGCTATGACTATAAGAATGATGGTGGTGGTAGACATATAGAGAAGTATACTATAAATATAAAAATGAATCTTGGGGACAATATAGAGAAATATTTCACTCGCCTTAAACCGGAACAAAAGCGAGCATTGCACAAGCTGAAAATACGAACTATTCGTGATTTGCTATATCACTTTCCTGCGCGATATGAATCGGCTGGGCAAACAGGAACTATTGCCGGCATTTCATCGGGTGCTGAAGTCACGCTTTATGGCACTGTGCGAAAACCCGATATTCGTAAGACATGGAAGAGTCGTCGACCAATTGCGGAAGCGTGGCTTGAAGACGCATCAGGAAAAATAAAAATGATGTGGTTTTCTCAACCATACATTGCGAAAGCATTGCACGACGGAATGGTCGTAAAAGTAAGTGGGCGCGTCGCAGGAACAGATTCAAAAATATATCTTGCAAATCCAACGATTGATAAATCACCTATCGCTCCCGACGAAGCACACGAGTCGCTCTTTTACCAAGGTTCAACCTTGGACAAAACTATTTTCCCAGTTTATCCGGAGAGCAATGGAGTTTCTTCGCTTTGGTTTTTTCATGCTGTAAAAAAGATTTTTGAAACAAATGCACATGAAGAAATCGCGGACCCGATTCCACAAGAGATACTTGCACGCTATAAACTTCCCTCTCTTTCTTCGGCACTTGTTTTTATACATTCGCCGCGGCGGCTTTCCGATGCCGCCGCGGCGCGCAAACGGTTCGCCTTTGAAGAAATTTTTTCACTTCAAATTATGATGCAACAACGCCGCCGCGCTCTCGTTGCACAAAAAGCATTACCGGTTACCGTTAATCGCAATACACTTGCTGACTTTGTTTCTTCGTTCCCTTTCCCTCCAACTAAAGCGCAAATGCGCACAATTGAAACAATTATCACGGACTTTGAGAGGCCTCATCCGATGATGCGATTGCTTGAGGGAGATGTTGGGAGCGGAAAGACCGCCGTCGCGGCGGCGACAGCATATCTCGTGGCGACATCACTTCCTTCTGGAAGAATCGCCGGCACACTTCAAGTTGCGTATCTAGCTCCGACTGAAGTTCTCGCGAAACAGCATTTCTCCACCTTTGTTTCGTATTTTCGCGACCATCCGATACCGATTGGACTTATTACAGGAAGCGAATGTCGTAAGTTCCCTTCTCGCGTCCGCTATGAAGAATCAGCAAAACTATCAAAAGCGGCGTTTAAGAAAATGGTCGCGAATGGTGAAATACCGATTGTAATCGGCACGCACGCTCTAATTGAAAAATCACTTTCATTCAAATACCTCGCGTACGCAATCATTGACGAGCAACACCGTTTTGGCACAATACATCGCCAAAAATTAGTAACGAAAGACACTATCGCACCGCATCTGCTTTCAATGACTGCAACGCCAATTCCACGAACACTTGCGCTAACTCTTTACGGCGATTTAGACCTTTCGTTACTTGACGAAATGCCAGTAGGCAGAAAGTCGGTAATAACCGAAGTGCTCACTTCAAAGGAACGCGAGCGCGCATATGAACGCGTTCGCGCTGAACTCGCACTTGGACATCAAGTATTCGTTATTTGTCCGCGCATTGATGAACCGGACCCTGCGAAAGAACTAGCTCTTATAACGAAGTCAGTTAAAGCAGAAGCGGCACGACTGAAAAAGGAAATATTTCCTGAAGCAGAAATAGGAATTTTACACAGTAAGATGACGCCAACAGAAAAAGAAAAAGCGATGAAAAAATTTGAAGATGGCGATACGAATATTCTCGTAGCGACTTCAGTTATTGAAGTGGGAGTTAATGTTCCAAATGCAACGGTCATTTTGATTGAGGGAGCAGAACGATTTGGGCTCGCGCAGTTGCATCAACTTCGTGGCCGCGTAATTCGTTCTACACATCAGTCGTACTGCTTTGCGCTTCCTGAATCATCAGGCGAGACAACGAGAGCGCGAATGAAAGCATTTATGACAGCGAAGAACGGCTTTGAACTCGCTGAATACGATTTGTCGTTGCGCGGCGCAGGCGAGCTCGCTGGCGGAAAACAATGGGGCGTTTCGGATATTGCGATGGAGGCATTGAAAAATATCAAACTTGTTGAAGCCGCCCGCGCCGAAGCGGCGACTCTTGTCGCCGCTGACCCTGAATTAAAAAATCATCCTGCCCTTTCCCTCCGCGCCCGCTCCGCGGGCGCTGAAATGCATTTGGAGTAGTTTGTCGTTCGTGTCCGCCCCCTTGGACTCGAACCAAGAACCGCAGAGGTATAAGCTCTGTGCTCTAACCAATTGAGCTAGGGGCGGTCGCTATTTATACTACAACACTCTGTTCTTCTTCGCGCTTTTTGGGTGTTATGCCGTTGGCGATAAGTATGTTCTCAAAATCAGCACGCTCAACGGTCTCCTTTTCAATAAGTTCTTTCGCGATAGCATCAAGCGCATCGCGATGCTCGTTGATTGTCTTTTTCGCGATTACCTTCGCCTCGTCAACGATGCGCGAGACCTCGGCATCAATTTCTGCTGCAACTTTTTCAGAATACGGCTCGTTTCCGAGTTGGCGATCGCCGAATGCAATCGGACCAAGTTTCTCGCTCATCCCGTAGCGCGTTACCATTTCGCGCGCAATCGCAGTGATGACATTGAGGTCATTGCTCGGCCCTGTTGAAACATCGTCAAAAAGCATTTCTTCAGCAACATATCCGCCAAGCGTCGCGGCGATATCATCAAGAAATTGTTTTCTTGTAAACATCTTTTTATCTTCAAACGGAAGTTTCAGTGTGTAGCCGGCCGCGCGACCGCGGCTGATGATAGAAATTTTATGCACAGGATCTGCGTGTTCAAGCACCGAAGAAACAAGTGCGTGTCCTGCCTCGTGATATGCAGTAATTTCTTTTTCTTTTTTTGAAAGCAAGTGACTCTTCCGTTCTGGGCCAAGCATTACTTTTTCTATTGAACGAATCAAATCGTATTGTGTGACTTCCGTTCGGTTTTCACGAGCGGCGAGAATCGCTCCTTCATTCATAAGCGAATAAAGTTCTGCGCCGGAGAAGCCGGGAGTGCGTTCTGCAATAACGGCAAGCGCAACATCAGGACCCAATGGTTTCTTTCGTGCATGTATCTGCAAAATTTCTTCGCGATCGCGGCGGTCTGGCAGGTCAATGGTCACACGGCGGTCAAACCTACCCGGACGCAGGAGTGCCGAATCAAGAACATCAGGCCGATTTGTCGCCGCCATAACTACAACTTTTTCAGTCGGCTCAAAGCCGTCCATTTCAACAAGAATCTGATTTAGTGTTTGTTCGCGTTCGTCGTTGCCGCCACCGACTCCAGTGCCGCGTACGCGGCCGACAGCATCAAGTTCGTCAACGAAAATAATCGCAGGCGCGGCCTTTTTCGCCATTTGAAATAGATCGCGTACGCGCGAAGCGCCAACTCCTACAAACATCTCTACAAATTCTGAGCCGGAGATGGAGAAGAACGGCACACCTGCCTCACCGGCGACTGCGCGCGCAAGCAAGGTCTTCCC
>Ga0172379_10001468_pt1 | contig 46617 bp, 37 predicted proteins | sample GrowelOW334metaG_FD_119756 | JGI IMG/M metagenome (GOLD analysis project Ga0172379, IMG submission 119756) | Groundwater microbial communities from an aquifer near a municipal landfill in Southern Ontario, Canada - Groundwater well OW334 metaG | ecosystem: Environmental > Aquatic > Deep...
AGTTTTTGTTTTAAGAAAGTTGAAGCAGAATCGGTTAACTGCAAAACGGGATACTGCCCGTCGGTTTTTTGTAGTAGATTTTTGTTAATCAATTGGTTGATAATCTGGCTTAATTGATCTCGATTAAAATCCTTGACAATGCCAAAAACAGTGAGTTTGTCATGGCCGAATTGTTCAAGGCGTTCGCTCTTGCTACCTGTCAGTATTCTAGTAATATGCCCTGCGCCGAATTTTTGACCGGTGCGGATGATGGCTGACAAAATTTTTTGAGTGATTTCCGTACCATCAAATTCCCTTACGGGTTCAAGACAGATGTCGCAGGCGCCGCAGCTATCAGTTTCAGATTGCTCGCCAAAATAATTTAACAAATATTTGTGCCGGCAAGAATCCAGCGAACTATAGCGCAGCATATCCTCTAACTTTTTCCAAGCGCGATTTTTTTCAACTTCATCATCAATTTCATTGATAAAATAAGCGTGCTTTTGCCTATCGCCGGGAGAGAAAAATAACACGCATTCTGCCGGCAGGCTATCGCGTCCCGCGCGGCCGGTTTCCTGATAGTAGCCTTCAATTGATTTAGGCAAATCCAAGTGGATCACCAACCGGACATCCGGCTTATCTATTCCCATGCCGAAGGCGATGGTGGCGGTTATGATGTTTATTTGATCTTTAATGAATCTATCCTGTATCCTTTCTCTCTGAAATGCGCTGAGTCCCGCATGATAGGCGCCGGCCTTGAAGCCCGCTTTTTGCAATTTATCCGCTAGCGCATCCGTGTTTTTGCGCGAAAAGCAATAGATTATGACGCTTTCATTTTCATATTTTCTGAGCAGTTTTAATAATTGCGGAGTAAATTTTTTCTTGGGCAAGACTCTATAGGTAAGATTCGGCCGATCAAAACTTGATATGAAAGTTTTTGGCTCTCTTAGGGATAGTTGCGAGAGGATATCTATTCTGACTTTCTCCGTGGCCGTGGCTGTTAGTGCTACAATCGGTGCGGAAGGAAAAATGTCCCGCAATTTCTTTAAATTACGATAATCAGGACGGAAGTCGTGACCCCATTCGGAAATGCAGTGCGCTTCGTCAATGGCAATAAGGGAAATTTTGACTTCGCGAAGAAAATTCATGAAACTCAATAAAGTCAGACGTTCGGGAGCCAGATATAAAATTTTAAGCTTGCCATCCTTGGCATTTTGCTGGGTAGCCATTATTTCCTCTTGAGTCATGGAGCTGTTAATCAAGCCGGCGGCAATGCCATTCGCTCGTAATTGATCGACTTGGTCTTTCATTAATGAAATGAGCGGCGAAATGACTAACGTCAAGCCGTCGAGCATCAGGGCTGGTAATTGAAAGCATAGTGATTTTCCGCCGCCTGTCGGCATTAGCACCAAACAATCCTTGCCTTCGATTATTTCTTGGATAATCTCTTGTTGCCCGGCTCGGAACTCGTCATAGCCGAAATGTTTTTTTAATAATTCTTGCATGGTTAGGTGGGTTAAAGCGAGAAATTATTTTTGTAATATTTTTTGCGCTTTTTGTAAAACTTTTCTAAATAGTCGATTTTGATATCCCGATAATCATAAATCGTGCCACCTGAATTTTGGCCTCGCTGAATACGGCCGATATATTGTATAAGTTTTCCTTCAAAAGCAAAGGGATATACTAAGAATAAACAATTCAAATTAGGAAAATCAGTGCCTTCGCCAATAAGCTGGCCAGTGGCGATTAAGATTTGATAATTGCCAGATTCGATTTGCTTTAATTTTTCATTCTTCTGCTTCTCAGTCAAATCACCGGTTAAGGTGATTATCTCATATTGACCCTTAAGGTAATAACTTAACGTCTCGACATGCTCTTTCCGTTCAGTTAAAACCAGGCATTTATTACCAGTGTTAGCTTCCCGGATAATATCGTTAATGATCAATTGGTTGCGATTAGAGTCAAAAGTAATTATTTTGGATAAAACTTGGAAATTATCAATTTTGACTTTGAACGGCACATCTATTTCGGTATTTTTGATAATCACCTTTGTTTTATTGTTTTTAGTTAGTTTAGAATCTTCATTTTGGTTTTGATTATGGAAATTGTTATTGACCGTATGTAGAATTTTGCCCAAGAAGATGTAAATCAATTTTTCATCATTATTTTTCCTTTTGGGTGTAGCCGTGAAGCCGTAGAGATAATACGGGTTTAATTTAGTGATGACTTTTCTAAAAGTTTTAGCCGGAATATGATGGCACTCGTCCACTAAAACCAAGCCAGCATTGTTAAGTCCCAATTCTTTAGCAAAATTATCCACATTGGATAGCGTCTGAAGCATGGCTACGGTAACTTTATCGCCAATCGTTTTCTTATTTGCACAAATCTGGCCGATTTCTCTTTTGGGAATATTCAGGAAGCTCTCAATTCGCTGGATCCATTGGCTGTAAATCTGCTTTTTATGCACTAAAATCAGTGTTGGCTGCTTTAACTGAGCGATAATGTCTATACCCATTATCGTTTTGCCGGCACCGGGTGGAGCCACCAGAATACCGTTATCTTCGGTCAGCACATCCTTGACCGCTTCTTGTTGATAATCATATAGCTTGCAAGAAGTTTCTAATTTTATCTCTTCGCATTTTTTTCGCTGATCATTGAGCGTGAATCTAATATTTTTTTCATTCAGGAAATTTATCAGCTCATTAAGGAATCCTCTTGGGATTACATAATCGTTTTCAGTCGATTCAATCAGCTTAAAATACCTCTCCATTTTGTAAGTGCTCAACCCCATTTTTTTCTTTATCAGGAATTCCGAGTTGACAAAATTTAGTTCCTCTCGTAAAAAATTTACCAGTACTCTGGGTAGGTTACTTTTGCTGATATTAATTTGCTCGGCGACAGTTATGATTAATTGTTTGGATGAATTCGGCTTTTTAGCTTGATCATTGTTATTAGCATCAATATTATTAAATTCACTATATAGGTCATTCAATCTGTCAATAGGAACTTTATTAATCTGATTTAACAACTTCCATTGGTCATCGAATGGCACTAAGCCATTATTCGGATCGAGAAAAACGGTATTGCTGTTTTCTCTGGCTTGGCCTTGTAGCGGCAAAGCGATCAAGTTTCCAAATCCTCTACCGCTATGTTCGTCCTGATTCGGAAATAAGCGATCAAAGCTGTCTTCTTTGGCAAATTGGTCAATTATTTTTGCTTCGCGTAGAATATTTATGGCAATATTCCTACTTTTTAAAGCCGGATATTTATCATCAAAAAATATCCAAACATGTCCGCCATTGCCGGATTTCGATCGTTCGATATAAGCGAGCAAGTTGTATTTTTGGCAATTTTCTAAATATTTTAAAGCGTCTTTTGCCCAATTTTTTCCATCAAAATCAGCCGTAATGAAGTATGATTGATTATCATAAAGCAAGGGATAAATGCCATATATTTTTTGACCGCGTAAATGCCGGCCGATATAATAATCATCAAGTCCGGCATATTTCGAATTTGGACAATCCTTGCATTTCTGTCTTTGCATTTTATTGCATAATCCCGGTTTCCACTCATTTAAACATGCTGGCGTATAACCGCTAGCTGTTTTGTCGGCTTTTTCCCAATAAACGGCAAAAACATCTTCTCGTCCTCGGAAGATGTTTTTGAAGATAGTGATTTTTGCTTGCGGCGTAAGATCCATTGGCTGTATGAATATTATTATCTTTTCTTATACCTCGTGGCCCGGCCCAAGCCGGTTTTCTCGATCCACTTCAAACGCAATAGTTTAACTAGTGCCTGGTTGATAGTTGGACGCGGTATTTTAGTGGCTTGCGAAATTTCCAATGGCGCGACAGTAGAGGCACTTTTAGAAATGTATTCCCAAACAATGTTTTGTTGCGGTGACAGTAGCCGATGAACCTCTTCATGAGACAATAGAATAACAGCTCGTTCTGACTGCTCTGAAACAATCTTAAAGAAGAAAGTCAGCCAGGGAACAAGATTTTCATTTCCCGTTCGGAAAGTTTTTTGGCTTTGCCGCAAGGCAACATAGTATTCCGGTTTGTTATCCTCGATTAACTTTTCCTGCGAGACATATGGCATATATTCGTAGCCCTGTTGCAGTAAAAGCAGATTGCTAAGAATACGAGACAGTCGGCCGTTGCCGTCCATAAACGGATGGATGTTTAAAAACTCGACAATAAAATTGCCCATAATAATCAAAGGATGAATTTGTTTTTCCAATAGCGCATTCTGCGTCCATTCAACTAGCTCCTGCATTTCCTTGGGTGTCAGCCAGGGCTCGGTCGTATCAAATAGCACTTTAACCGGTTCGCCAGAGGGTGCCATCATTACCACCTTATTCTCGCTGGTTTTGTAATTGCCGCGATGCGCCTTGTCTTTTTCGGTGTACTTCAATAGTTCTTTGTGGAAAAATTTAATCGTGCTTTCCGAGAAAGGAATTGATTTGTAGGAATCAAAAATATTAGTCAGAATTTCATAATAACCTTGAGCTTCCTGCTTGTCTCGGTTCTTGAATTTTTGTATGGATAACCCGCGCATCAATCGTTCGACGTCCTCATCGGAAAGTTCCGAGCCCTCGATTCTAGTCGAGGCGCCGGTAGAAGTGATTAAGACGAATTTTTTTAGCTTGCCCAATACCTGCGGATCAAGCTTGGCGCCGGAAACCCACTTGCTTTTTAATAGATCAATATTATCTATCAATTGGTAAATGCTCTCCGGCAGATTTTCTATTCTTTTGTTAAATTTGTTGTTTATAATCATATATAGGTTATATGTATGATTATATAAGATTATATTAATAATTACAAGTATTAGGTATAATACTGTTCAATTCTGATAGCTCGGCTTGTAATATTTGGCTAATATTGTATAATTATGATAGATGGGCGACTCGAGTGGTTCGAATCGCTTTGTTTTCGGTAGTAGAACTAAGTATCGGAGCCGACTCGCTGTCATATGATGGCGAGGCGACTCGAGTATATATAAGATTATTTAAAAACACGATTTTTTCGTGTTTTTAAATTTGTCATGCATGACCAAAGATGTATGTATGTAAATACATAAATGAAGATTCAAAAAGTCAAAAAAATTAATCATGCAAGATTTCATAACTACTCGTGGGATTCTTCCTTGGGTGATTTTGCCGATGGGGTCAATCTTCTTTTTGGCTGGAATGGGTCTGGAAAAACAACTTTCTCAAAGGTATTACATTGTCTAGAGAGTGGCATCGTAGAAAGTGGGTGCACTTTTAAGATCAAAACTGACTCTTCTCAAATCACTGATACCAGCAATTTGGACTTGGTTAAAGGCAATATTAGAATTTTAAATGGTAGTTATATCGAGGAAACTTTACGAGGAAGTATAACGATTCCATATATATTTTTTGCCGGCGTAGAGGCGGTAAGTTATGATTTAGAAGAACAAAAATTGAAAGAAAAAAAGATGAATATGCTAAAATAGTTTCACCCACAAAATACGATGACATAGCAAGTAACACGGCAGTTGTAATTAAGGAAGTTGGCGGTATAAATAGTATTAAAAAAGAACTTGTGGGGGCCGGGACTTACGCTAGCTATTCAAATACTGATTTTGAGAAACGAATTGTAGGCTATGAAAGCGAAGCTGCTCTACTTTGCCTCGTTAATCCCAAGCTTGCTAAGGCTGGCAAAGAGAAGATTAACAGCTTGCTGGACGATATTAAGCTATGAAAGTGTTATGTTGTCAAATAAATAAAGCCTCAAGTACTGTTGCATTCATTGCATTTTAAATCAGACCCCGACTCGAGTACATTGACGAACGCCTAAAATTAGTGCTATAATACCCTTGTAAAGATTGAGGTCGGGGGTACTTAACCCGACTGCTCCGATGAGCGGATAGTTAAGGATTATTCTTTAAAATTCCAATATGCCGGAAAATGAAACAAAAGATTTCCAAGCGCAGGTGAGCCAAGTGATATTTTCCTGGCAGCACCAGGATTATGTTAATTATCATAAGGATAAGAGATGGTATATAATCTCTGTCATCCTTCTGTTAGCTGCGGTCGCTTGGTCTTTTGGGCAGCAGAATTATCTGTTTGGAGTTTTTTTGATCATGTTTTACATGGTGGTCCTGCTGTATGAGAACCGTCCGCCGGAAATCGTCGATACCGTCATTACGCCTCTGGGCATAAAAAGCGGCCAGAAGTTCTATTACTGGCGTTTGATCGATCACTTTTTCGTCGTTTATCGCGCTCAGGGAATCAAGAATCTTTATATAGAATTTAAGAATCCGATCAGCGGCCGATTAGTCATTCCTTTGGATGGCCAGAATGCGGTTGCTATCAGAGATTATCTGCTTAAATTTTTGAATGAAGATTTGGAGCGTGAGGCCGAGCCGATAACCGAACAGTTAAGAAGATTTTTGAAATTGTAGAATATTTAAGCACTCGTAGCTCAGTGGATAGAGCGCCAGATTGCGGATCTGTAGGTCGTAGGTTCAATTCCTACCGAGTGCACCATTTATGTTATTTATGGCTATTGAGTTGGATGCTAAAATCAGCCAATTGGGTCCCATAGCCAAGAAGCTGGCGAATAAATTGAAGAAAATAGAAATTGAGACCATTCGTGATCTCATTTTTTATTATCCGTATCGTTATGATGATTACAGCCGGCTATATAAGATAAGCGAGCTTAAGGAAGGTGATGATGCTACGGTCATCGGCAAGATTGAATTGATCGCCAATCGCCGGACCCGTAATAAGAAATTTCTTACGGAAGCGATATTGACTGATGATACTGGTTCGATTAAATTATTGTGGTTCAATCAGCCGTGGCTAAGTAAGGGACTCTTAGCTGGAGAAACAATCAGATTGTACGGGCGCGTCAGCGGCGATGGCTTCAATCTGAGTTTCAATTCTCCGACATATGAGAAATATATTAAGGAGCAATTAGAGCCGGTCGGCATAATCCCGGTTTATCCTTTGACTGCCGGATTGACTAATAAACAGCTAAGGTTCTTGATCAAGCAGGCTCTGCCGACCATTACAGAAATTACTGATTTCTTGCCAAATGAAGTGGCAGAGGCGGAGAAGTTATTGGGCTTAAAAGAGGCGATTCGAGAGGTGCATTTTCCGATGTCTTTGGAAAAATTAACATTGGCAAGATATCGCCTGTCCTTTGATGAATTGTTCCTGCTCCAGTCGTGGCTGCAATTGCTGCGCAAAAGCTTGAGCGAGCAGTTATCATTCAAGATAGAATTTAAAGAGCCGGAGACTAAGGAATTCGTTTCCGGTTTGCCTTTTGAATTGACGACTGATCAAAAGAAGGCGGCTTGGGAAATAATCAAGGATTTGGGCAAAGATCAGCCAATGAATCGACTGCTGGAGGGTGATGTTGGTTCCGGCAAAACGCTGGTGGCGATAATGGCTCTGTATAATTCGGCCTTAAATAATTATCAGTCTGTGCTTATGGCACCGACGGAAATTTTGGCTTTCCAGCATTATCAAAATATTTCAAAGCTGCTTGATGCTTTTGATGTTAAGATCGGCTTGCTGACTCGAACACATAAGCTTGCCCTGTTAAATCCTAGTAAAAATAACAAAGTAGATAAGAAAGCAGTATTTAACAGGGTTGATTCGATTGGAGAAGAATTATCGAAGAAGGATTTTTTGCATCGCATTCAGACTGGGGAAATGCAGATAATCATCGGCACTCACGCCGTTATCCAAGAGGCGGTGAAATTCGCTGATTTGGCCCTGGTGGTAATCGACGAGCAGCATCGTTTCGGCGTCAAGCAGCGGCAGGAATTGAAGGAAAAGAGCCTGACGGGCAAGACGCCGCATTTCTTGTCATTGACGGCGACACCGATTCCGCGCTCGCTGGCTTTGGTTTTGTATGGTGATTTGGATATTTCGATTATCCGCGAGATGCCGCAGGGACGCAAGCCGATAATCACCAAGGCGGTAATGCCGGAAAATCGGCATAAGGCTTATGATTTCATCAAACAGCAGATAGAAAGCGGGCGACAAGTATTCGTCATTTGCCCTTTGATCGATCCTTCGGATAAATTAGGTGTCCGATCGGTAACGGAAGAACATAAAAAATTGAACGAAGAAATATATCCCGATTTGGAGGTAGGTTTGATGCACGGCAAATTGAAGTCTGAGGACAAGGAAGAAATAATGAGGCGATTCAAAGATAATGAAATCAAAATTTTGGTTTCTACTTCTGTCGTGGAAGTTGGAGTCGATATACCCAACGCCACAGTAATGATGATCGAGGGAGCTGAAAGATTCGGCCTGAGCCAGTTGCATCAATTCCGCGGGCGGGTTGGCCGGGGAGAGCACCAGTCTTATTGCTTCCTGTTTACTGATTCTATTGAAGATAGAGTGAGGGAAAGATTAGAATATATCTCAAAGTGTTCCGATGGCTTTACTCTAGCGGAATACGATTTGAAGTCGCGCGGTTCGGGTGTCATTTTTGGCCGAGAGCAAAGCGGATTTGCGGATAATTTAAAAATCGCCGATCCCGGCGACTTGATTCTGGCACAAAAAGCGCGCGATGCAGCCAAGAAATTCGTGGTGGAATTTGATTTGAAAAATTTCCCCGACCTGCAGAAAAAACTGGAAAATTTAGGCTTAACCGCGCATTTGGAATGACGTTATTGACATTAGCATGCCTGCGTGCTAGGCTGTTTCTACTGTGTTTTGCGTTCCTTGGGAAAACGCCTGCGTCATTTATGGCGAGGCAAAGAAGGAGAAGGTCCATGAAGATGAAGTTGATTGCGGCGATGCTTTTGGCGCTGATCGTTGTTTCTATCGCCGGTTGTCCGCCTTCGCCGCCGCCGTATTACGGCACTACGTTGTATGTCAATAATTACTCCTCGGACGAGATCGTGGCGGTTTACATATCGCCATCGTCCTCGAATTACTGGGGCAACAATCAGCTGGCCTATACTATTCCTTCCGGCACTTATGCTTCCGTGTCCGGCATCAGTCCAGGTTACTATGACCTCAAGGCTGTAGGTTATTGGGGCGGTAGTTGGATTGAATTCGGAGTGTATATTAGCGGTTCGACTTATGACTGGAATCTGCTGGCCAAGAAGAGCAATGAGCCGGGAAGCAGTTTCGGCCTTATAGACGGCGCGCCGGAATTGCTGGCGCTTGATCCGGTTGAATTCAATGCCACGGAGGGTGGCGATCTGAAGTAACATTAAGCAGTATATTTCTGCTCGTCCCGAATCATCGGGGCGAGCTTTTACTTTCTAATCAACTCTATCGCTTCGGCGATATTTTTTATTTGATAAATATTCTTACCATTAAGTCCTTTAGCGTTTGGAACGATGAACTTTTCAAATCCCATTTTCTCTCCCTCTTTTATCCTTCTTTCCAATTGCGGCAGAGAGCGGATCTCGCCGGCAAGTCCGACTTCGCCTAGTATCAAGGTTTTCCCACCCAGGGGTAAATTTTTTTCTGCGGAGATGATGGCAAGTATTGTCGCTAAGTCGGCGGCCGTATCCTTTATCTTAAGTCCGCCGGCAATATTAAGATAAACGTCTTCGCTTGATAAATTAACCTTGGCGTATTTGCCGATGACCGCGATAAGCATCTGCAGGCGATTCAAATCGAAGCCGGTGGCTTTGCGCACAGGGTAGCCGAAAAATGTTTTGGCGGTCAAGGCTTGGATTTCTGCTAAGAAAGGCCGCGTGCCTTCGTAGACCATTGTTGTGGCGATGCCAGCGCGATTGAGATCCAATTCTTTGTCAATAAATATTTGCGCCGGGTTTTTTACTTCAATCAGTCCGCCCCCGGACATCTCGAAGATGCCGATTTCGCCGACAGAGCCAAAGCGGTTTTTTACCGCGCGCAGAATCTTAAGATAATTCTTATCGTCGTTTTCCAAATACATTACTGTGTCCACTAAATGTTCCAAAGTCTTGGGGCCGGCAACTTGTCCGTCTTTGGTCACATGGCCGATGACTAAGATGCTGATGTCATTTGCTTTCGCCAGTTCCATCAGTTTTGCGGCGCAGGCGGTAATTTGGCTAACGCTGCCGGCAGAGCCTGTCGCTTCATCGGTGTGGACGGTCTGGATGGAATCGATGATCAATAGTTCCGGCTGGGAGTCTAACGCTGTGGCAATAATTTTTTCTATATTGGTCTGAGGCAGGAATTTCCAATTATTTAGTTTGCTTTTAAGCCTTTCGGCGCGCAGCTTTATCTGCGAGGCTGATTCCTCGCCGGAAACATAAAGCGCATTCTTTAATCGGTCGATCATTTGCAAAGCTAATGTGGATTTTCCCACTCCTGGATCGCCGCCCAAAAGCATAAACGATCCCTTGACGATACCGCCGCCCAAAACCCGATCCAACTCGTCGATGTCGGTGATGATCCTGACTTCCTTGCTGTTTGCTAGAGTCGATAAGTCGATCGTCTTGTCGGGAGAAAATTTTTTCTCTGATTTGGAATCAATGCTGCTCTCGGCAATTTCTTCGTTGATGGTGCTCCAGGCGCCGCAAGTTAAACAGCGCCCTTGCCATTTAGGATATTGGGCGCCGCATTTTGTGCAGGAAAATATTGTTTGAGGTTTGGACATATTATTTAGGTCTTAATACATGAAAAGTTTGCGCAGGATTTGTATAATAGCTAACCCAATCGTTGTATGTCGCATTCCAAGAAAAAGTACCATTACTAGATGAATTTGAAGTGATGATTGGGTTAGATCCATCAGCAGTTACAATTCCAGTGTGTGCTCTAGTTCCTCCGAATGACATTACCACATCTCCCTGCCTAAGGTCTGCGGGCGACGATATAGTAACACTTTCAAAATTTCCATTATTACTTAATTCGTCGTAAAGGCCGGTAACGCCAAGATTGAATCCGCCTGACCCTAAGCCGCTTGCATGAACGATTTGATCAACAGCTAGAGCGCAACCTAATTGTCCATTAAGGGTTTCTGGTGTTGAGCCAATTGGTTGGCCGAGAGCTGCATGAGCATTTCTTGAGAGAGCCGCAGCTCCAGATTCGCCTGCCGTTCGCGGTGATACGCCCTGGATTTGGGGAGTGTTCGATAGATTTGCGGGGTTATTCCTGCCAGTTGAGGAAGGATAATCAGATCGACCTTCAGCAGCATAAATTTTAGCCTGTTCTAATTTAACATTCTCCCCCCCCTGAAGCCCAGGCAAATTAGGCATTGTGATTGTCAGGAGTTGGGGATTAATAAGCATCAAGATGGAATATGTGCCGAAAGCCAGAGCGACGCCGGTGATGGCAGAAATTATCTGTGCTTTTGCAGTGTCGATAACTCCCTTGTCTCCTCGGGAAGTCAGGTATTTGAATCCGCCCCACATAATCATGACTGTCGCCATAATGCCGATCGTGCCAAGTAAGAAGCCGTACCAAGCTTGGATATATCTACCTAATATGTCGCTGCCGTTATTTCCCGCATTAGCGTCAATTTCAAAATCTACCAGTTTTCCAATCGGCACATTTAATAAAAATTTGTGTTTTGTTGGAGCGGCGGGATTAAATGAAGGAGTGGCTGGCGCTGTCGGAGCCGGAGTGGGAGCTGCGGCCGGCGCAGGTGTGGGGTCGGCAGCCAAAACAGGCGAAACATTAAACAGTATCAGAATTAAAATTATCAGGCTGGCAAATATTTTTTTCATCATATTATTGGAGGCTTTCGGCGTTGCCGGTTCTTAGTATCATGGCATTTCTTCTAGCTCTATTGCCCACTTGAGTGGCATAGGCAGTACTGCCGCTGCCAGGAGTGCCATTGGCATAAAGCAATTGATTGGCAGCTTCTTCCCATTTACCTTGCTGTAATGCTTGATATGTTAAAGGCATGCTCTGGGCCAAACCGGGAACATTATATAATAGATCAGTCACTACCATTAACCTGTCATCGGTGATGCTTGGCGTAGGGGCATTCGCGAGTAAAGCAGATGCGGCCTCTCCTGCTTGCCCTGTTTGTTGATAAAATAATTCAGTAGCTTGCTCTTGCACTTGCTCTGGTTTTAATCCAGAACATATTCCACCTGGCTTGTAATCATCCGGAGTGCATTTATGGCCGTAACCGATTGTCGGATTGCCCAAGCTATCGTTCTGTACCGTGCTGAAGTACCCCTCGTTGGCCGCTATATAGGTGGCAGTATTATGAGTAACGTAAGCCGCATCGGGAAATGCGCCGTTGGCATTGCGATTGTAAGTTACGCCATTGATAGTTACGGAATTGGCGTTAGGAGAATAGGGCTGTTGCAGATTGACGTTCCCCCCGCCTTGCAATCCAGGCAGAGTCGGTGTATTTATTGTCAGAAGTTGGGGGTTAATCAGCATAAGGATAGAATATGTGCCGAAAGCCAGAGCGACGCCGGTGATGGCAGAAATTATCTGTGCTTTTGCAGTGTCGATAACGCCTTTATCGCCCCTGGAAGTCAAGTATTTGAATCCGCCCCACATAATCATGACTGTTGCCATGATGCCGATTGTGCCGAGCAAAAAACCGTACCATTGCTTGATGTAATCGCCTAGTATCGTATTACCGCTGACTCCGGCGTCTTTGCTAATATTAAATCCCAATAAATTGCCTATTGGAACGTTCAAGCAGAATGTTTTGCCGCAAGGAGTGTTGGCAGCTGGAGTTCCGCCAGTACCGCATATCGTTCCGTCGCTGACAAATTTTCCTTGCTGATCGGAAGCCTGGCTGCAAGCCTCTAATCCTTTGGGAAATTTTTTTACGCAGTCATCATAGCATGCTTGAGTTTCCGCAATAGCAGTATTGTTAATGCAATCATTGATGCAGGCCACATATTCATCCAAAGAATCGGCATAAACCGGGGTAATATTAAATAAAATAATAAACGTCAAAATCAGCCAAGCTAGATTTTTATCCAAATGTTTCATGGGTTGATTATTGCGTCAGATTAATCTTATAAATCTTGTTATCGTACTTGCCCGATAAGAATAAATCATTGGGAGATGAGGCCGAGAACATGATATTGCCGATTGCCGAGACATTAGTCGGCTGGGCGACTAAGGCGGTTTGGCCAGTTTGCAAATTAATAGCCCAGATCTGGTCGTTAATTCCTGTCGTAACTTGCTGTTCCAATCCGGCTCCGAAGGGCATGGTTTCCGGAGCGGAACAGAGCGCGATATCGTTGCCGGCAAAAGTACAGCGGTCGGCCCAGGTGTTTAAAGAAATTTTTTGGCGGTTATTGCCGATGTTGTCGCCGTTGGCGTCGGAAATCCACAATTGAGGCTTGTAGTCGTTGTTCGGGTCATAGACGCTGTAAAGCATCTTGTTGCTGTCGGGCGACCAAACGCCGCGGAAGTCTCTGCCTTCCACGGTCAAGGATTTGAAGTTTTCGTTGTTTTGGCCGATGAAAAATATTTCCGATGAATTGGCATCTTTGCTAGTGTTATAGGTAGCGACAACTTGGTCATTCGGCGACCAATTCGGGTGGACCAGTCCGGCATTTTCTCCGATCGGTTCGATAATCCTTAAATTCGTGCCGTCATATTTGGCGGTAACCAGGAACCGATTGGCAGGGTCAAGGCCGATATTTTTAAAAACAATATTTTGATCGGTCGGAGAAAATTCAAAATCCTGCCAATGCTTGGGCAAAGTTATCTGCTTAGCGGTGGCAAAATCATAAATCGTATTGGAACCGTCCGGATATTGAATGACTGCTTTTTGCCCGGCATGGTCGAAAACGGCATTGGAGACATTGAAGAATGCCTGGTCGCTTAAGGCGACGATATTGCCGCTGGCATCGACGCGATAGAATTTCCCGTCTTTGGAATTATAATATGCGATTTTGCCGTCTTTCGTCATGCTGGAAAAGTATGCCGGATCATTGACTAACACGTTAGCTGGCGTTACGCCTAAAAAAGGTTGAGTCACGCCAACAGCAGCGCCGGTTGTCCCTGTCTGGGTAATCGATGATGGCAGTCCGCCGGCAGGGGTCGTTGTTGTTCTAGTGCCGCCGGTCGTTGCTCCAGGCAGAACGCCAGTGGTGGTAGTTGCCACTTCTCCAACGATAACTGGTCCGAAAACAGGCCGCCAGAAAAAGTAATAGATGAAAAAGCCGAAGAAAAATACCGCTAGGACGAACAGCGCCATTACTCCGATTTTTTTCCAGTCGAATTGCATACGGGGGTAATTAAGAAATTAAGAAACTAAGAAAATAAGAAATTTAAAAAACAAATAAAACAGTTACTGTGCTGTCGTGTCAGGCGCGATGTTTGCCGCAGGAGTCGGTTTGGATACAGGAGGATTTTTTGTTGAATCCGGTACTGGCGTATCGCTCACAGCACAGGTTCCGCTGTAAACTTTATTTAAAACGCCGACATAATCTTCAGTCCAATATTGGTAAAGCATTTTTACTTTATTAAGCTTCCCGCCTTCTTCCCAACATCTGTATGCCATCGCAATATTAAAAATAAGGAATAAGGCTAATATGCCCATAGCTAACCAAAACAATATTTTAACGATGATTATCCACGTGCCAGGATTCATTGCTGCTTTTTTTGCAATTCCTTTTGTGCCTTCTTTGAGAATTTTATTGCCGATTTCTTTCGTGGCGTTTTCAATAGCGCTAGGCTTTTTGTTTTCTATACCTTTTTGTTCTCCTAAATTGTTCTCAATTTCTTCTGGGTTTGAGTCATCTGTCGCGTTATTTTCATTACTAATCGTTTTTGTTTCTGCCGGCTTTCGCGCTTGCTTTTCCGCAATACTTGAAGCAATTGCTAATTCCTGTTGTAATTGATCCCTACCTCTAGCTGTTTGAGACTCATTATTTTGTTCCGCCATAGTATAAATATAAAACCCTACCGATTAAGATAGGGTTATTATACCATTTTTTATGCCTAGTCGCAAAGTTTTTCCAACAGGTATTTTTTTTCTTAGCAACGCATCAGCCAAAGGTGTTTCTACTGTGTCTCTGATAACCGTTCTGATCTGGCGAGCGCCGCGATTATCGCCTGACTCGCCCTGCTTCTGGACTTGCTGAGCCAGTAGGCCGTAGATATTGGACGAAACATTCAAAGCTATGCTTTTTTCGGTTCTTATTTTCTTGATTAATTTATCCAGTTCCAGTTTAACGATTTTTTCCAAGTCAGCTTGCAGCAGATTATTGAAGCATATTATCTTATCTAATCGATTGAGGAATTCCGGCTTGAACCAGCGCTTGACTTCGCCCAGGACTTTCTGCTCGGCGCTGTCTTTTCCGGCATTCCCCTGCCCGCAATCAGCTGCGCCTTCAAGCGCTGGCAGGCGGGCCCCAAACCCGATATGCGACTGTCCGCCGTAGAATTGCGAGCCCAGATTCGAGGTCATGATGATTATAATATTTTGGAAATTGATTTTGCTGCCGGCGGCGTCGGTCAGATAGCCATCTTCCAAAACGGATAAGAGCAAGTCGAATATTTCCGGGTTGGCTTTTTCTATCTCATCGAATAAGACGAGCGAGTAAGGGCGATGTTTGATTTTTTCCGTCAATTGGCCGCTTTCCTTGTAACCGACGTAGCCGGCAGGCGCGCCGATCAATTTTGAGACATTGAATTTTTCGCCGTACTCGGACATGTCGATCTTGATCAGCGCCTTCTCATCGCCGAAGAATTTTTTGGCCAGAAGCTTGGCCGTATGCGTCTTGCCGACGCCCGACGGCCCCACGAACATGAATGAGGCCAGTGGCCGGTTATCGGGAGATAATCCCGCTTTAGCACGCTTCAAATATGCGCCCAAATCAGCCAGCGCCTTGTCTTGGCCGATTATTTCCGCTTTTAATTCTTTCTCGAGCGCCAAGACCTTCTTGATTTCCGGCCGCAGCAGATCATCGGTCGGAATGCCGGTAATCTTTGCGACTATTGCCGCAATATTTTCTGCGTTGACCTGACCGCGGACCAGTTTTTTTTCATTATTCACTCTCGCATTCAGTTTTTCCACTTGATCGCGCACTTTTATAATACTGTTTTTGATATTCAGTGCGCCGTCGAAATTTTCTGCCAAGATCAGCCGGTGCAGATCGTTTTCCAGTTGCTTCATATCTGCGCTGATTTCTTTGACAGCTTGCTCGGTCTTAGTCGGTTTGCGGTTGGCTTTGAGGCCGGCGGCCGCTTCATCGATCAAGTCGATAGCCTTGTCTGGCAGGAATTTTTCCGGCAGATATTTCTGGCTCAGGTCTACTGCCGTCTTGACGGCCTCATCGATTATTTCGACTTGATGGAAGTCCTCGAAATATTTTTTGATGCCGAAAAGCATGTCTTTGGCGGTATCTGAGCTAGGCTCATCTATGATAATGGTTTGGAAGCGGCGAGTCAGGGCAGGGTCATTTTCCAATGATTTTCTGAAATCTTGGAAAGTCGTCGCTCCGATGACGTGCAAACTGGCGCGTGCTAAGGCCGGTTTTAAGACATTAGCGGCATCAAGCGAACCGCTGGCAGAGCCGGCGCCGACGATCTGGTGGATTTCATCGATAAATAAAATCACTTCAGGCCGGCTTTCCGCTTCCCATATTATTTCCTTCAAACGGGCTTCGAATTCGCCGCGATATGAAGTGCCGGCGATGATCGATGCTAGGTCAAGCGTATAGATCTTCTTATCCAATAGTATATCCGGCACTTTGCCCTCATGGATTTTTTTGGCCAAGCCTTCGATGATGGCTGTTTTGCCGACGCCCGGATCGCCTAAGAGCAGGGGATTATTCTTTCCGCGCCGCGACAATATCTCGATAATGCGTGAAATTTCCTTTTCACGGCCGATTACCGGGTCGATGCCTGATTGGATTTTGTCTTCGCACAAATTGCGGCCGAAGAAATCTAGGGCGCCGGAAGCATCTGATTTTTCGTCATCTTCTGATTGCGTCTTGCTGTTTTCTTTGAAATTTTCCAGCACATCGGGAAGTTTTGAGGCTGATTTGAGTATTGATTCGGTCTGCTTTAATAGATGCGATTGAATTATCCCTGACTCGATTAAAATTCTAGAAATCAGGGGATCCGATGATTCGATAAGCGCAGACAGCAGATGCTCCGTTCCGATATATTTATGTTTGTTTAAATAAGCTGATTTCACCGCTTTCTCGATGATTTTTTTGGCTGGCTCAGAAAATTCCGGCAAAGGCGCATCGTCGCGGAAAACCGCATTTTGCGAAGTTTCTAAGATCAATTTTACTTTTTCGCTGTCTAATTTCAGCCCTATTAGCAGCTCGGCGCCCACGCTGCCGCGCTCTTCCAAAAGGGAATATAAAATATGCGCCGGCTCGACAAGATTATGGCCGAAAAGCTTGGCGTTTTCCGCGCTGGTCCTAAGCGTATTTCTGAAATGCCAGGAAAATTTTTCTAAAATATTATTCATGTTAGAAGTTTATAAAGTTTATAAAGATAATAATAAGAATTTTTTTGTTACTTATTACGTATTACATATTACTATGATATGTTCACGATTTTATGTTGTAATATAATTTTGTTCCATGTTCATTTGTTCCATGTTCCATGATTTTATGTTATAATAAAAGCATACAATATGGTTGTGGATAAGTCAATTCAAATACAGCCAATCGGAAGGTGAAATTATGCGGCCATTTAGCCGTGAAACAATTTTTCTCTCTTTTAAGTCAATATTATTGTTGATGATTTTTGCCGTTGGTTTGGTTTTTGGCGGCAATGTTCTGGCTGTAGTTTGGCAAGAGCCGGATAATCTGCCCCCGCTGGATAACATACCTGCGCCTTTGAATGTAAACTCTCCTTTTGGCGGAAATGGCGTGAGTGATTTGACTAATAGCGATATTATCGGCAAATATAATAACTTAAAAATTCAAATTAATCCCTGCAAAAATGGCCAGGTTTTAATGTGGTCAACCACTTCTCCATATTTAGCAACAGGCCAAGTATATTGCGGCGATCCATTTTCCGGGGGGTATTGGCAATTAAACGGCAATAATCTTTATCCGAATTCGCTTAATTATCAAATCGGCATTGGCACGAGCATGCCTAATAAGGCTTTGCATGTTTATAGTACTTCGATTAACGCGGAGATTGATATTCAATCGGTTTCAGGCGGTGGCAATCATTGGGGCTTATATGCGAATAAGGGTGATAATAGCTTTAATGTCTGGGGCGGTTCTAATGCGTTGACGATTTCACGAAATGGAAATATTGGGATTGGGACGGCGAGTCCAAGTGAAAAATTAGCAGTTAATGGTAAAATTATTTTTCTACCGCAAGGTGAAAGTGGTTCCGTGAGTTACATGTTAAGTTCGGGTATCGTTGGCACTCCAATCCTAGATGATCGTTTGGTTATACAATCTTCATCTAATAGAAATAGGCTATGGCTGGATACGACAGGTTCTGGAAGTGGGGCGGCCATTTCTTTGGCTAGTAATGGTACGGAATATTTAGCTTTAGGGGGGGAGATTAGTGGTGCTTATGGTTTTTCCATATATCAATGGAAGGATTTTATAATTCGCACCGGTGGTAGTGCAACAGTAGAAAAATTCAGATTGACGACGGGTGGTAATGTCGGAATTGGGACGGCGACGCCGAATACTAAGCTGGAAGTCGCCGGTCAGGCGATGTTCGGTTCGGCGACGGAAAATGTAATTGCCGGGCATAATTTGCTTTACGGCAATATTGATATTGCGTCTTTGGGCAACTTATTGTTACTGCAGAAAGAATCAGTCAATAAATTTGTTGTTGATAGTAATGGCAATGTTTCATCGAGTGCCAGCATCAGCTCTCCCCAGTTGTGCATCGGCAATGATTGCCGGACGGCCTGGCCCGTTGCCGTGGGGGGCGGTGGCGACAGCTTTTGGGCGACAAGTACCAACAACGTAGATATTTATAATAAGGGCTTAATCAATAAAGTCGGCATAGGAACCAATAGTCCGTCTACGGCGTTGGATATTGCAAAGGCTACCGGCAATCAAGTCACTTACGATTACGTCAATTCGGGCCTTGTCGTAAGGGATACTACGGCTGCCGGCGCTAATGTCGGCGGAACCATACTTTTGACTGGAAAATATTCAGGCGATTTGTATTTAAGCGGCGCGCCATATATCAGGGCGTATAAGGAGAATTCCACGGCTGGAGATTATGGTTTCGGCTTGGCTTTCGGCACCAGAGTAAATGGAGGCAATCAGATTGATGCCGCATATTTTAACAGCGCTGGTAATTTCGGTATTGGTACGGCATCTCCGGATCAAAGCCTATCAATTCAAAGGAATACGTCCGTGGGTGACGCTCAAGTCAAGTTGTACTCCGTGGCTGCTGCTGCTCCGTTCACTTCGCCCTGGTCAATGTATCATTCCGGCTCCGGTATAAATAAGGATAATTTAGTATTCTGGCAGGGTAGCAATAAAGTGGTGTTTACTGCGGCCGGTGATGTGAATATCGCAGGGTCATTCAATGCGGGCGCGAGTTTAGCTGATTTAGCCGAAGAGTTTAAAACGGCTTCAATTTTAGATAAAGGAACCGTAGTGATAATGGGCGATGATGGCTATAATTCAGCAAAACCGAGCTATAAGCCGCATGATAAGGCTGTAATCGGAGTCGTATCTGACGTGGCCGCTTTCGTCATGGGCCGGCTGGAAGAAAAAAATAAAGCTCAAATAGCCATGGTTGGCGTAGTCAGCGTGAAAGTGACTGATGAAGGCGGACTTATAAAAAAGGGTGATTTGCTTGTGACTTCCAGTGCCAGAGGCTATGCCATGAGGGCAGATAACCCGGCGACCGGAACGGTTATCGGCAAGGCGTTAGAGGACTTTAAAAGCGGCGAAGGCAGCATTAAAGCGCTCATAAATTTGCAGTAATTCAATTAAGATCAAATATATGCGTATAAAAAATAGGGAATTGCTATCATTAATAGCCATTCTTGGGCTAGCAGCGTTTATTCCATGTTCTGCAAGAGCTGTGGGTTATTCGGTTGATACCTTGCTATCCGGACAAAATCAAAATCTGTATTATGGCAATGCGCAGCTGAATAGTGATATTAGCAGTCATTTGATCTTACTTCAATCTCCGGCTGGCAATAATAAATTCTCTGTTGATTTAAGCGGAAATACAACATCAAGCGGAAGTTTCAGTGCCGGTAGTCTTTGTATCGGCAATAGTTGTATTTCTTCTTGGGCAGGCGTTGGCGGCACTTCTTATTCTGCCGGGACAGGTTTAATGTTAAATGGTACTACGTTTTTAGCTAGAACCACTTCATCGTTGTGGAATGCGAATCAATTGCAGGGCCGTTCAGTTGCAGCAACTGCGCCAGCCCTCAATCAAATTTTGAAATGGAACGGATCATTATGGACTCCTGCAGTTGATGCTGGTGGCACCGCTTATACGGCTGGTTCGGGATTGACTCTTTCTGTTGCGGAATTTTCTTTAAATATGGCTAATGTTAATACTTGGACTGCCAATCAAATTTTTGATGATGGCGTTACTGTCGGTAATTATGGAGTGACGGCGGGACCAAACGCTAGGATTAGTTATTCTAACGGAGATTTTTGGGGTGAAGTAAGTCCGACAGTATGGAAAAGCTTGACAACAACTTCGCCTAGCGGCGCGGCCGGCGGTGATTTATCCGGCACCTATCCTAATCCGAATGTGGTAAAAATTCAGGGACGTTCTGTTTTAGCTACAGCGCCGACAAACGGTCAAGTTCTGACTTGGAATGGTTCAAATTGGGCGGCTACAACTCCGGCCGCGGCAAGCCAGAATCTATCGCAAGTCCTGACTGCCGGTTCTGATGCTAAGGCATATGGGAATCCTGTATATATAGGTGAAGACATTGCCGGGCATCAATCAAATTTATATGTAGGTGGGGGAGAAATAAGCAGCAAATGGATTCATGCGACTGCCGCGGGCAATAATTCTATTGCTGGCAATTTAGGTATTGGTACGACAACGCCGCAGTCATTGTTGACTATTCAAACTCCTTATAGAGATGATGGCGCTAATAACGTGTTAACAGGATCGGCTTTATCGGTTACAAATGTTAATAATAATTTTGGATTATTTGTTAGAAATCGTGGCAATACCGTTGGTATTAGTGGTTATAGTTACGTCACTCAACTAATGAGCGGATCATCTGGCAATGGTTTGGAAATTTATACTCAAACAGGAAACTTAACTTTAGGAACAGCAGTGAATCCTCGCTTAACTATTTTAGCGGCTGGTAATGTCGGTATTGGTACTGTCACTCCATCGGCGGCAGCAAAATTAGAAGTAGCCGGCCAGATAAAAATAACTGGTGGCACGCCGGGAGCGGGAAAAGTATTAACATCAGATGCCACTGGTTTGGCAACTTGGGCAACGAATAGTATTAGTGGCGCGGCTGGCGGTGATTTATCCGGCACCTATCCAAATCCCTCTATTAATGCCATTACATCTGTTAAAATTGCGGACGGTACTATCGCAACTGCGGATATTGCAAATAGTGCGATTACATCTGTGAAAATAGCGGACGGCACTATTGCAACTTTAGATATTGCTGATAGCGCTATTACATCTATTAAAATAGCGGACGGTGCTATTGCAACTGCGGATATTGCTAATAATGCGATTACGGCTGCAAAATTGAGCACCATGTCAGCGACGAATGGGCAAGTGCTTAAATATAATGGCTCGGCTTGGGCGCCGGCGACTGATGCGGTCGGCGGTTTGACTGGCGGCGTTAATAATTATATTACGAAATGGACGGGAGCGACGACTGTTGGCAATTCTACGATTTTCGATGATGGCGCTAATATTGGAATAGGTACGGTTACGCCCGGTGTGAAGTTGGAAATATCAAATAGTAATTTATTTGTTCCTTCAAGCAATAATAAATCAGGCTTAATGATCGGGGGCAGTTTTGGCGGTGGGTTGATATTTAAAGATTCTGCTTTTGCGGGAATTTGGACAAATGATTATGGACAAACTTTAGTTTTTGGAACTAATGGAACGAGTGGCGGATTTGGCAGTATCTATGGGCAGATGGTGCTGAAGAATGGCAGTCTTGGCATTGGCGTTACAGCTCCAGGAGCAAAATTGGAAGTAGCCGGTGATGTAAAAATATCCGGCGCTCTTATTGTCGGCGCCAGCGGTAAAATTGCAGTTAATTCTACTGGTTCTCTTAAAATGGATTTATTGGATTCAAATGATTGGGATTTGGCTACCGCTAAAGGCGGTATTACTTTGGCTGCAAAAGGCGCTAATACTTGCACACAAGTTTGTCAAAATCATGGTTTGGTTTGCGGCGATACTGTTGTGACGCATGTAGATAATACTACTTGCGTGGGCAATGGGGATATTAATAGTGATGGCGTGATTAATGCCATTGATGTCCAATTAATGATAAATTGCAGTATGAATTCTACGTGCAGCTCCTGTTTAGAGGATGCTGACGGCAATTTTTGCACTTATGTGAATAATGCTTCCGGAGTGCGAAAAACATTTGATCTTAATGGTGATTCTGCAGTCAATCAAGCTGATTATCAAATTGTTATTAACGGAGCTGTCGGAAGCTGTTCTAATTCTGTAATTTATAATCCTTGCGATACTCAAGGGGGTTTAAGGACTTGTATTTGCAATTAGAAAATTTATTGCGATAGATAAAAGATTAATTTAATGCTTCACCGAATCATAAAAATTTCCTCATTTATCTGTCTGACTCTGATTCTGGCCGTAAGCGGAGTCCTGGGGTGGCATTTTATTTCGGCGCAGGCGGTAACGCCGGCATATGAATTGGGCGGATGGTTCTGGACGGCGAATTACGGCTGGATTTCTCTGAACAGCGGCAATGCCGAATTAAAAGAGTATCATGGACAGTCTTATCAGGATTATAAGGTAGTTTCGGCCGGCGGCGATATCGCGAAATTATCCGGCTGGGGTTGGTCATCTCATGTGGGCTGGGTTTGTTTCGGAGAGACATGTGATCAGAGTAAAATCTGTGCACTTGCGGATGCGTCGTGTCATGGCGAGACATTCGGTTCGCCCCCTGATGATCCTGACGGCTGGCATGCAGAAATAAATTCGACATCCCATCAATTTACCGGTTGGGCTAAAGTAGTATCATTAGGAGATTATGGTTTGATTAAGTTAGGTATGGGTGATACGGTATCGCCGCCGTTACAGCCGGATTATAAATCGGAATATTGTTATGATTGCACTGATTCCTGTGTTGAGTGGAATTATGAGTCAAATGGAGCGACTCCGCCGGTACAAGTTCAGACCACTTGCAAGACGTACACGAAAAACTGCAATACATGCTTTACTCAGACTTATTTTGATGGACAGAATATTCCTACTGGCGCCACTGAGACGGTTGCCGGAGGCAATGGCAATACTTGTTTCGGTTGCTCTGCTTGCAATGTCGTATCTTCGACAGATTTACTATCTAGTCGTGTCACCTGTAATTCATGCAATAACTGTTCCAAGTACGGTGGAGCATATGATTCATCCAATGGCGCGTTGCTGGGCTGGGGCTGGAACGGCAATGTCGAGCAAGCGAGTACGACGGGCGCCGGGTGGGTGCATTTTAATCCGGTTGGCGGCGATTCCGGCGTGATTTACCCTTGGCTGCAGACGGAGTATGGAGCAGTCTACGGCTCTAGGTATTTCCGCCAAAGGACCGCAGTAGTTTCCGGCATCAATGCGACTTATTGCATATTTGCCGATCTTGTGTTCAATTTCCGTTCCCAAAAGTGCGGGCCGAATATTCCCAGTATTGATCTGTCCTTTCCTGTAAAACAAAATCTGGATAGTTCTGAATCATATAAGAATGCTTTGGGGCAATTGGATATTAAAGGCTTGTCAACAGTAGTCAAGACTTCAGGTAGTCAGAAGTATAATAAGTATGGTAATATTATAGAAGTGGATTATCCTTTGGGCAGTTCCATTGATTTGAATAATCGAGTGTATGTATATAGTAATGATTTAGTGATTGGTTCTGACTTGATTATAAATAACGGTTCAGATACAACTCAAGGAAACGGTTTGGTAATTGTTAATGGTGATTTGTTAATTAAGAATAATATTACTTATAGTCCTGGTAACCCGGCTAATTTAAAACGGCTGGCTTCAATCGGTTGGATTGTCAAAGGTGATATAAGCATTCAACCGGATGTAACTCAAGTCGTCGGCGCATTCATTGCTTTAGGTAACGATCCTAGCCCGGGATGCATGTATGAAAATGATACGCCTTGTATTAATGATACTACCATTGATTATCCGAAGTTTAAGAGCAATGGTTATGGTGTATTCTCCTCCGGTTCCTCAGATAAGTCTTTGGTTATTTCAGGGCTGCTTCTGGCCAGAGCCTTTAATTTCCAGCGAACTTATTCGAATATCCTGCAGGGATCGGAAAAAATAATTTATGACGGCAGATTGATCGCAAATCCGCCGCCCGGCTTGAGAAGCTTAGTCGAGATGCTGCCGGTCATCAGAGACTTCTAAAAATTAAATAAAAATTTTAATTTCTTAATTTATTACTTTCTTAATTTTTTAATTCCATGTTCGGTTCAAATAAATACAGCTATTTAGGCGTCGATATCGGCTCCTCCTCTATCAAGGTGGCGGAGTTGTCGAATTTCAAAGGCAGGCCGCGCTTGTCTACTTACGGCTTTACGGAAAAAAGCCCGGCGCATATCAGCGAGACCGGCCTGATCAGCGATTCCAATGAGGCGGCCGAGATTTTGAAGGACATCCTGAAAAAATCCAAAACATCATCGACCAAGGCTGTCGCCGCCTTGCCGAATTTTTCTGTTTTCACTTCCATTCTGACTCTGTCAGCCCTGAATAAGAAGGATTTGGCCGCAGCCATCAGTTGGGAGGCGAAAAAAATCATTCCTTTGCCTTTGGAAGAGATTATCCTGGATTGGAAGATAATCGAGGAATTTGAGACTACAGAAGGCGGGGAACAGGAATCCGGCATAGATAAATCAGTAATGCAGGATGCCAGTCCGTTCAAGAAGATTTTCTCCAAGCCGAAAAAAAATGTCCGGATTTTGCTGACGGGCGCGAGCAAGAATCTGATCAAGAAATACGTTGAGATATTCCAGAAAGCTGGCTTGAGCTTATTAAGCCTGGAGACGGAAAGCTTCGCTTTGATCCGTTCGCTTCTGGGTAATGACAAGTCAACCGTTATGATTATCGATATGGGCGCTTCCACTTCTAGTCTGACGGTAGTCTCTAATGGCGTGCCGCTTCTGACCCGATCACTGGAGCTGGGCGGGCAATCGATCACAAAAGCCATTTCTGCCGCCTTGAACGTCAATATGGACCGGGCCGAACAATTCAAGCAGGACTTGTCTTTGGATATGGAGACCTCGGAAAATTCCTTGCCGCAGACAGTGGAGCGGTCCTTTTCTCCGATTTTGAATGAAATAAAATATACCATCAATCTTTTTAATGATAATAATACAAAAAAGATCGAGAAATTAATCCTGACGGGCGGAACCGCTTTGATCGGCCATCTGCCGGGATATCTGTCGGATAAATTCAATATTAATTGCAATATCGGTGATCCTTTTTCCAGAGTAATTTTTCCGACTGATTTGAAGCCGGTTTTAGACCGCGTCGGCTCGCGTTTTTCTGTGGCGGTGGGATTAGCTATGCGAGAGATCGAATAGCATAAATTTATCCTTTTCGGCTACGACATTGTCGAATTGGCTTAAAAAACTTTTTAATGTAGGATTACTACTATTATGGATCCGAATCTGTTGCCAGACAATTTAAGGAATAAAGAAGGCAAAGAGCAGGCCAAGCTGAAGAAGCAGCCTGCTGGTTTCGGTTTGGAACTGAATTTGCCGCAGCAGGAAAAAAAATCTCGCCCCGCTAGAGCAGCTAAGGGCGCTGGTTTCTGGTCAAAAATATTCAGTTCGGAAATAAAGCCTGCTAAGATTGAAAAATTGACTGAGCCGACGACTGATTATACCCATTCTAAATCTTTTGATTTATTATCGCCGGGAAGCGGCATCAAGGATGTTCCGCCAACCAAAGCATTTTCTTCTAAGAGTAAAAAGCCGTCAGGCTGGCTGAAGAATCTGTTCGGACGTCCAGTTTCTCCCATGGTTAGCCATAAAGCGGAAGAAAAATTAACTTCGGAGCATTTTCAATCTCGGAAATATGAGCCGGTGGCTGAAGAAAAAAAATATTTAGGATCAAAGCCCGCGGCTATTCAAGACAGTCATTGGAATATACCTGCCCAAATGCAGACAAAGACGCACAAGCAGTCTCCCAAAAAACAGGTTGGCGACAGCTGGTCAGAAATCTTCAAAGGCATGTTCAATTTCAGCCGTCGGAAACGGATAGATTTCCGCTTGGCATCATTCGGCAATGATAAAAAAACAGCTCCGGTTTTCGCGCCGATGCCTCAGATCAGCAAAGCTAAGGAATTTGTGCCTTATCACGCAGTAACAGCTCCGACAAAACACATAGAATCGGCAAAAAAAACGGAAAAAGAAAAAAAACATGAAGTTAAGGAGGTAAAATCAGCTTATCATACGGTTCCTAAGAGCGAAGGCCATTCCGGATTCAACGTCAACTTGATGCCGGAGGAACTGCTGAATCAATTGAAATCTGATAGCGCAAAAAATATCCAATCGATCATTATTGCGATAATTATCCCAGTAATAATCATCACTATCGGCTACGGCGCGGTGATTTTATTGCAAAATGATTTGAAAACAAGAATGATAGCAAAAAATATTGAATTTGATAAATTAAATAAGCAAATCGGCGATTATGTCATACAGGAAAAATATAATAATGCAGTCGCGGACAGGGTTACGGCAATTAAGAAACTATTGGATGAAAAAATAATTTGGAATAATTTTTTTTTGTATCTGGAAAGCTACACCTTGGACGGAGTTTACTTCACTGATTTGACCGCTGATACATCCGGCGCATTGATTCTGCCCGGCGTTGCGGAAAATTATGACGTCTTAGCCAAGCAATTAGCCGCCTTAAGGGACGCAGATAAATTCGTTAAGAGCGTCAAGCTGTCAAGCGCTCAGATTATATCAGAAGGCAAGGCTGGCGTTATAGGCGTCGGTTTCCAAGTCAGGCTGATCTTGCAGGACTCGGTATTTCAGAAAACAAAATAAATTATGAAGCCGAAAGATTTAAAATATAATCCGCTCAATCTGATATTCGATCGCTTCCGCCGTCCGATAATGCTTATTATAGCCCTGATGGTCCTTGTTATCGGTTATTTCGCCGTGCTAGCGTATCCTATCGGCGAATATCAGAAGGGCTTGGTCAAATTGCAGAATTTGAATGCCGATATGGAAGAAGCCTATGGTGATTTGGAAAAATCAACTAATTATTATGCAAATATATATAAGCCGACTCCATTGGAATCTAAATTATTGGATATGGCCTTGCCAGTTCGCCCTGATGATTCTTCGCTGATTGCGCAGATTACGTCGATGGCGCAGAAATCAGGCTTTGTCGTCAGTAATATCGATATCGAACAGACGAATAATATTGCCGGAAGCAAGGTCAGTGTCAGCAATATCAGTAAGGTTTCCGTTCGCTTAAAGATCAAAGGCGGCGGATATGATGAATTAAAGCAGCTGCTGAAGCTGATGGAATCGTCGCTTATGATAATCGATGTCTACTCGATAAACTTTACTTCCAAATCTCCGATTTATGATTTGGCATTAGTCGCTTATTATTATAATAACCCTAACTCCAAGTAGCTGGCTTATGGCGAAAAATAATAAAACATTCGATAAGTTCACACTGGCAGCGATTATCCTTATAGTGATCGTCGTGCTTTTTTTTGCCTATAGTTTTATGCTGGGCATAAAGGCGCCGTCGATTTCTTACACTAATAGTTTAGGTCAGTTCAAGATTGTGAATTCGGCGACGATCAGCGCCATTAAGGAATTGAACGCGTGCGGCAATTGGCCGATTGCAGCCGCTGGCGCAAATGAAGATCGAGGCAATCCGTTCAATCGCAAGGGCACGGCCCAATCACAGATGGTCGCTACTTCCGCCGTGTATTGCCTGCCAGTGACTCAATAATAAAAAATTATGGCCGATACGAAATACCAAGAAAAATTAAAAGCATTACTGCTCTCTAAGGCCCTGATCGATGAGGCAAAATTTGCCGCGTCACTGGTTAAAGCGGAAAAAACTAATCAAGATATAGATAAAGTCCTGATCGATGACAAGATTGTGCCGGAGAAGGCTATTACAGCGGCCAAAGGCGAGATATATAATCTGCCTGTAGCTGATCTTTCGGAAACGGAAGTGCCCGTGGCAGTTCTCAACCTATTACCGCAGAAAGTCGCAGAGAATTATCAGGCTGTGATTTTCGATTCCCACGAGGGGAAAGTCAAAGTCGGGCTAGTCGATCCGGGAAATTTTCTGGCTCATGAGGCGATAAATTTTCTGGCTCAAGAAAATGGCTGGCAGACAGAATATTTCGTCATTTCCATTTATGATTTCCGCCGCTTGCTTCAGCGCTATGGCGGCGCCAAGATAGAATTGACTACGGCGCTCGAGTCAGCCGAGGAGAAGTTTGCTTCTAAAGAACTGGAAATTCCCAGCTTACCGGCAGAGCAGCTGGATGAAAAAATTAAGACGGCACCGGTGGCTAAGATCGTTTCCGTAATCATTAGGAATGCGGTTGAAGGACGGGCCTCTGATATTCATATAGAACCGGGCAGGGTTGATAGCCGCGTGAGATACCGCGTTGACGGCATATTGCACACATCATTGACTTTGCCGGCTTATCTGCATAATGCGGTAGTGTCGCGCATTAAGGTTATGGCTAATTTAAAGCTCGATGAAACGCGCGTGCCGCAGGACGGCCGCATCAGGTCCCGCATGGACGGCCACGATGTCGATTTGCGCGTTTCCGTGCTGCCGATGCTTAATTCCGAAAAAGTCGTAATCCGTGTCTTGGATACGTCTGCCGGAGTGCCGACTTTGGAGCAGCTGGGCTTTTCCGCCTATCATATAGAAATATTAAAGCGCAATATCACCAAGCCGTTCGGCGTGGTCTTATTGACCGGTCCGACCGGCAGCGGCAAGACTACCACTCTTTATTCCGTCTTGAATATGCTCCGTGGCGATGATACCAATATCACGACGCTCGAAGATCCGATCGAGTATTACGTCGATGGCGTCAATCAATCGCAGATCAATGTCGATGTCGGCTTTACTTTCGCCGACGGGCTCAGGGCGATCTTGCGCCAAGATCCTAATGTCATCATGGTCGGAGAAATTCGCGATAACGATACGGCTGAATTAGTCATCCATGCCGGCTTGACCGGCCATATGGTGTTTTCCACTTTGCATACCAATAATGCCTGGGGCGCTATTCCTCGCATGATCGATATGCACGCTGAGCCGTTCCTTTTGGCCTCGACTTTGAATTTAGTCATAGCTCAACGGTTGGTCAGGGGAGTCTGCCAGGAGTGCAAGGAGGTCATGGCTTTGCCGGCGCCGCTCTTGGCTCGAATCAAAGAAGAATTAGCGATTGTACCAAAAGAGTATTTGGGGACTGGGGCCAGTGATTTTAAATTCTATCGCGGCAAGGGCTGCTCTGCTTGCAGTAATACCGGTTATCAGGGCCGGACGGTCATAGCGGAGTTATTGGAAGTCGGAACGGAATTGAAGGATATAATCGCCGAGGAAAAATTCGATTCAAAAAAGATTGCCGAACAGCTGGCTAAGCAGAAATATGTCACTTTGATGCAAGACGGCTTAGTCAAGGCGATGAATGGCCTGACTTCCGTGGATGAAGTCATGCGCGTGACTCAAATGTAAGATAATAATAAATTACCAAGATACAAAATACAAAAAATATTAACTAATTAAATCAAGATACAATAACCGATAAAATCTGAATTAGAATTTATTTGTCATTTGTTTCTTGATTATTGGAACTTAAATAATTTATGCCTAAGAACAAAACTCTGAACATCCTGATAGTCGAAGATGACGTATTCCTGGCCGATTTGTATAAGACAAAATTTTCTTTGGAGGGTTTTAAAGTCAATGCCGCCTATGACGGCGAGAAGGGGTTGGAAATGGCGCTCAAGAATCTGCCGGATATCATCTTGCTGGATTTAGTTTTGCCCAAGATGGGAGGCTTTGAAGTCCTGGCGGAATTAAAGAAGAATAATAAGGCTAAAGATATTCCTGTCATATTGCTTACCAATTTAAGCCAGAAGTCCGATGTGGAAAAGGGCCTGAAGCTTGGTGCTGATGATTATTTGATTAAAGCGCATTTCATGCCTTCCGAAGTTGTGGAAAAGATTAAAAAGCTTGTCGGATAATAAATAGTTTTAAGTTAGTAGTTTGCAGTTTTTAGTCATAAATTTGAAGATTAACTGCTAACTAAAAACTTAAAACTAAAAACTATTTATGGATACTAGCCAAAATCTGTTTATGAAGGATATTCTTGCCGAGGCGATTACGATGGGAGCCAGCGATTTGCATTTTTCCGTCGGCAATTATCCCGTGCTTCGGGTCGGGCAGGAACTGAGATATCTGGAAAATCGGGAAATCATCAATCAGTCTTTCATGGAGAAACTGGTAGAAGTCTTGTTGTCCGCATCGCAGAAAGAGCAGCTGCAGAAGAACAAGGAAATCGTCATCTCTTATACTTTTGATAAAAATCTCCGCTTTAAGGTGACAATATTCTTCCAACGCGGATTTTTATCAGCCGCCTTGAGATATATTCCGACCAGAGTGCCGACGCTCTCTGAATTAAATATCGATAAGACCATTAAAAAATTTGCGGCTTATAAACATGGCTTGGTGATAATTTCCGGGCCTTTCGGCTCTGGCAGGTCATCGACGATAGCTGCGCTGATCGAGGAAATTAACTCCACGAGGAAAGCGTATATTCTGACCATCGAAGACCCGATCGAATATGTTTTCGCCAACAACCAAAGCATAATTGAGCAGCGCGAGGTGGGGCGCGATACTAATTCATTTCTTGATGCGCTTAATCATTTCCAAGAGGAAGACGGCGATGTGTTGTTTCTTGAGCAGTTAGCGGATAAGGATATTATTCCCATCGCGCTTGATATAGCCAGCGGCAATTCTTTGGTTATTACGGCGATGGCTGCCGATACGGTGGTCAAGGCCGTGTCTCAGATTTTAGATTCGTTCACCAGCTTCGATCAGGAAAGAGTCAGGGATAAATTGGCCGGAGCCTTGAAAGTCGTGGTCTGCCAAAAGATCATTCCTAAGATCGGCGGCGGTTTGAAAGTCGTTTGTGAGATAATGCCGGTCAATGACACGGTCAAAGCGACAATCGCCAAGGGCAGCATCAGTCAGCTCGATAATATAATGCAAACTTCGCGCAAGGAAGGCATGGTTTCATTCAATCAGGTGCTTTTGGATGCGGTGAACGCCAAAGAAATTTCAGCGGAAGATGCCGTCGCTAATGCGCCTGATCCGGAAAGCTTTGAAAAATTAATCCGCCAGTAAGATGCCGATATTTTATTATAATGCCAAAGACAGAATGGGAGAAACGATCGACGGCGTGATGGATGCCGCCTCGATAGAAGCTGCCGCTGATGCTTTGATGAATAAGAAATTGACCGTTCTTGATATAACGCTACAGCCGAGAAAAAAATATTTATCGATGTTCACTTTCGTGCTGTCAAAAAAAGTGCCGATCAAGGAGTTGGTGGTATTTTTTCGCCAGCTGGCCGTCATGCTTGACGCCAATATGCCACTGGTCCGCGCGCTAAGGATCTTGGTCAAGCAGACGCAGAATGAGTATTTCAGAAGCGTTATTATCGGCTTGGCGGATGAAGTCGATGGCGGCAGTACGCTATCTTCGTCCATGGAATTTTACGAGGATGTTTTTTCCAAGTTTTTCACTAATATCGTGCGTTCCGGAGAAACTTCCGGTCGGCTGTCGGAAGTCATGAATTATCTGGCCGATCAGAAGGAAAAGGATTATGATTTGGAATCGCGAGTCAGGGGAGCCATGCTTTATCCAGCATTTATCGTCGTCGTCTTAGTCGTTGTGGCTTTCATTGTTATGGCATTCGTCGTGCCCAATATTACGACGGTCTTGATCGAATCCGGAGCCAAACTGCCCTTTATCACCAATGTCCTGATAAACTCATCTAATTTTTTAAGGCAGTATTGGTGGCTGATCGGTCTTGTCGTTGCGGCTCTTATCGGCGGTTTCATGTATGAGGTTAAGACTCCTGCCGGACGGGCGCTTATGGATGAGATCAAATTAAGGATTCCTATATTCGGCAATGTTTATCGTAATATTTATCTGGTCAGGATCTGCCGCAGTTTTGCCACGCTAGTAAAAGGCGGCGTGCCAATTGCCGTGTCGCTGGTCATCGTCAAGGATGTCGTGGATAACGCGGTTTATGAAAAAGTATTGGCCGAGGCCAGCAGGAGCGTTGATGAGGGCAATCAGATTTCTGAAAGCTTTTTGGCCAGCCCGTATATTCCGTCAATCATGTCGCAGATGATATCAGTCGGTGAAGAATCGGGAAAATTGGAGGAAATATTGGAGCGGGTCGCTGAATTTTATTCGCGGGAGATCGACAATGTCGTCAGGAATCTGGGCAATCTTATCGAACCAATGATTATGGTCGTCTTGGGCATAGCTGTTGGCTTGTTCGTCGCCGCTGTCATCCTGCCGATGTGGCAACTGTCATCTTCGATCTGATTATTTTTGATTGATTTGACAATTTAACAATAAAACAATTTAACTATAGCCGTGTTTGTGCTATAATAAAGACATTAAGGGCTGTGGACAACCTAAAAAAAGGTCGCTTGGGGCTTATCCTATTGCCTTTATAAATATTTTTTACTACTCGCGAGTGGGAAAAAAACAATCTAAATTAAATTTAGAAAATTAAGAAAAAATTCTATGAATAAGAAAGGTTTTACATTAATCGAACTTTTGGTTGTAATCGCCATCATTGGTATTTTGTCTTCCATTGCCATCGTTTATCTCGGTGAGGCCAGGAATAAGGCTAATGATGCCAAAGTCATCTCCAATGTTACGACTGTTTCAACTCAGGTTGAAGTTGATCGTGCCGGCGGAACGACTCCCGATTTAGCTACTGCAGGCGCGGGCGTGCAATTGATGATTACTAAATTAGGCGCTCATCCATGCGGCAGAGGCGACTATGTTCCTACCGCAAACGGAGGCTTGGATAAGGTTGCTGTTTATGCGGAAATGTGCACTACTGCTGATGCGTCTGATATCGTTTATTGCGCTGATTCCGATAGTTTCAGGGGTACTACCACATTAGCTATTGCTGGTCTGGCTGCTAATGCCGGCTATTGTACTGCACAATAATTTCTTGTTGATATTCCAATCCCTCCCAAGTTTTATAAAACTAGGGAGGGATTTTTGTTTTGACTCGATTCTGTGTTATAATATGAATATAATATGCTCCAAAGTACAAGATATAAAATAATCATTTACTGCCTGATTAGCGCCATTCTTTTGGCTCTTTTGGGTTTTTGGATTTATTTCGCCAAGGCTCAAGCCCGTGATTATCAGCGCCTGGCTGATTTGAGAGTGTGGCAGAATATATTGAGCGACTATTACAGCCAAAATGGCACATACAAGATACCGAATTGCGACAATAGAGAATCATTAAGTGTCTGTCTGGGGGATAATATTAATGACCCGAAAAACTTCGGTTCTTATCAGTATTCAGTGGCGAGTCTGTCCGATACCGATTATGAAATAAATTTTTCGTTGGAAGCGGGCATTGGCGGGCTCAGGCCGGGGCAGTATATTTGGACAAAGAATGGAGTGAAGAAATAGAATCGTATTTGTATTTTTCTCCCCCTTTTTCAAAGGGGGAGATAGAGGGGGTTTAATTAATTCTAACTAAACCCCTCCTAACCTCCCCTTTGAAAAAGGGGAGGAATAAATTTCTAAATGTTTTATTATATACTGACAATAATTTTTCTCTTCGGCCTGGTGATAGGCAGTTTTTTGAATGTTGTAATATTTAGGCTGCATAGCGGAGAATCCGTCGCAGTCGGTAGGTCAAAATGCACGCACTGCGGACATGTTTTGAATTGGCTTGATCTAATTCCGGTTTTCAGTTTCATTTTCCTTGGCCGCAAGTGCCGTTATTGCTCGGAAAAAATTTCCTGGCAATACCCGTTGGTAGAACTAGCGACTGGAGCATTATTTGTTGTTGCTTATTGGATGAATGCCCATGATTCAGTATTCAGTATTCAGTATTCAATATTAATTTTACGCGATTGGATTGCGATTGCGGCTTTAATAGTTATATTCGTGTATGATCTAAAGTGGATGATTATTCCTGATTCGGTCGTTTTGCCGGCTCTGGTTGCTGTTGCTATTCTTAATTTTTTCATTGGCGTGCCGATAATTTCTATGGCTATCGGTTTGGCCATTGGTTTCGGGTTTTTCGGCCTGCAGTACGTGGTTTCCAAGGGAACATGGATCGGCGGCGGAGATTTGAGGCTTGGCGCCCTAATGGGCGTATTGCTCGGCTGGCCGTTGATACTTGTGGCATTATTCTTGTCGTATATCATTGGCGCGGCGATTTCTTTGGTTTTGATCGTTCAGAAAAAAGCTACTGCAAAATCTCAAGTTCCCTTCGGCGTTTTTCTGGCGCCAGCGGCGATTGTCGCTTTGTTTTGGGGTCAAAAGATTTTGTCTTGGTACTTAGGCGGATAAAATTTTATAAAAATGCTAAAATATATTTTAAAATCATTCAGATTTTTTACAGGCAATGATTCCAAAGATCGCGGATTCACTTTAATAGAATTGCTTGTGGCGATTTCTATTTTTACGCTGCTGTCGTCTTTCATGGTTTTAAGTTATCACAATGACGAGAAGGCTAAAGTTTTGAAGACTCAAGCGCAAGATGTGCTAATCGGCTTGCAAAGGGTGCAGAATATGGCTTTGACCGGTGAATTAGTCAATGGATTGTCGCCATTAAGATATAAATTCATTCTTACAAATTGCGACAGTAATTGCGCTTATTATTTAAAAGCCGTGTTGGCAGATAATTCAGAATTGCCGATCGCTCAAGAAAATTTGAAATCAGTAATAGTCGATGTCCAATCGGCGAGCGGTTTGGAAGTTGATTTTTTGCCGCCGCGAGGAAAAATCGAAATAATAAATCCGGCTAATCAGGATGCTGTTGTGCTTAAGATTAGCAATAGTCAATCTGTAAGTTATTGCATTAAACTGGATTCAGTTTCCGGCCGAATGGATCTGTCCGCCACAACTGACAACTGCCCATAAAATTATGAAATTTCTGAATAACAAAGGCCAAGGATTGATTGAATTGCTCGTATCGATTGCCGTCATTGAAATTGGAATTTTTTCTGTCTGGTCGCTTTTTCTGGTCAATTTCAACTCGGAGCGGGAGGCGGAAATGCGCATCGTCGGAGTCAATCTGGCGCGCGAAGGAGTCGAAGTGGTGAAGAATATCCGCGACTCCAATTGGCTGAAAAATGCAAGTAACAAGCCGCATCCAATTGAAGCAAATAATATTTGGCCTTGGGACCAATATCTGATTGCTGGAAATTATTCAATCGATTATGCCAGAGATACGGATGGCAATAGCTTGGCGGCCGTCGGATCTGATTCGGGGCTGCTTTATACGGATAGCAATAAAGGGTATTATACCAATATTGCAACGGACAATAAACCGACGCCATATAAAAGAATTGTAAGGCTTAAAGATATCTATTGCGCTGATAACGATAATAATTTTAAGTGTGATAGCGATTTTTTTACAAATACATTAGAATTGTTATCCGGATCAAATCCGTTGAAAATCGGCGTCAATGTTGTTAGTGATGTTGAATGGGAGATTAGCGACCGTGTCAGGCATTCGATTGTGGAAGATAATTTATATAATTGGAAATGATTAATTTTACTAAGATAAAATTTGATCAACCGGGATTCACTTTGGCCGAAATGCTGGTTACGGTCGGTATTTTCGCCATCACTATGGCGATATCTTCTTCAATATTCATTAATGTGAATAATCTGCAGCAGCAGACGGCCAGTATGGCGAAGTTGCAGAATGAAGGTCGCTATGTGATGGAAAAGATGTCTAAGGAAATCCGCGGCCGCGAACTTGATTATGATGCAATGGCAGCTGATTTGAATGTAACGACTGGCGTAACTAAAAAATTAGTCTTTAAAACGGATGAATTCGGCGATGCTTATGAAATATATTTTGATACAGATAGGATTAAGGTGAAGATTTCTAATGTTAGTGAAGTAAAAATTGCTGATTTGACTGCTTTCGAAATAATCGTTGATAATTTAGAATTCATTGTTTCGCCAGCTCAGGATCCTTATGAGGCATTTTCTCTGATTCCGTCGGCACCGATTTTTGAGCAGCCGCGAGTGACTATTATGCTGGTGATAAAGAATCGCAACGTGCCAGAAAAATATAAAAGGACATTACTGCTGCAGACTACGATCTCGAGCAAGGTCTACCGATGAAAATGAAAAAAATCAAAAATGACAATCGTGGGATGATAATCGTCTTTACGCTGATCATGTTAGCGGTGTTTTTGACTACTGCCTTAAGTTTTTCTTATTTCATAATTAGAGATATCAATAAGGCGAAATCGATTGATAATTCTATCATCGCTTATTATTCGGCTGATGCGGGCATGGAAGAGTCGTTATACTTACTGAAGAATCAGGAGCTGGCTGAGTCCGTGGAGAGCTTAAAAAGCAAAAGGCCAAGTCCCATAGAAATGACCTTATCAAAAGGCGCTTGGGATATCAGCAGCTCTACCAGTTATGAAACATCCGTTTTGCGCCAGCGACTGTATAATGGACAGAGCGCGAAATTCTTTATTCTTAATCGAGGCGCGTTAACTGGCCAAAATACTACAAAAAGCATTACTCTAGAGTGGCATAAAAGTGGCGGAATACCCAAGTTGCAGGCAAGCATGACTCAATTAACTTCGCAGTTTGATAATAATGGCAGCTTGATATATTTTACTGATAGGTCAGAATTAGAGGTGGATGATACATTAGTAAAATGTTTTGACCTTAAGGATCGAGATTTTTCGGGCGCTGTGCTGTCTCCTTTGCCTGATTATTTGATTGAATATAAGGTTTTGGGCGAGAATAATGAGGATTTTATCGATACTTTGAGAGTGAAAACCTATTCAATCGCTTGTGATCCGAATCCGGATACGATGGCTGCTGCATTTAATTCTAACGGTATTACTAATCCGACGGTAAAATCATCAGGGACATACGGCCGATCGACGCAGAGCATTATCGCCCACATTCTGCCTAAGGATCCGGTTTCAGGCTTACTGGGCTTTGTTTTGTTCAGCGAACAGGATGTGACTAAAGAATAAAATATCATGAATAAAGCTGAAACGAAAAAAAGAATAGAGGCGATCAAGAAGCAGATGAAGGAAATCGACCATGCTTATTATGTGCTGGATAAGCCGATTGTTTCCGATGCCGCGCGCGATTCTCTCAAAGACGAGCTGGAAAAATTGGAAGCAGGATATCCGGAGCTGATTACGGCTGATTCGCCGACGCAAAGGATCGGTGGCAAAGCGTTGGGAAGATTCGAGAAATACCGCCATAAGATTTCCAAGTGGTCGATCGATGACGTATTTTCTTTCGGCGAGGTTAGGGAATTCGACGCGCGCGTCAAAAGATTTTTGGATTTGCCCGAAGAGTCTGATCTCGAATATGTTTGCGAATTGAAGATCGACGGGCTAAATATGTCGTACATCTATAAGAACGGCTTACTGGACAAAGCGGTAACGCGAGGCAATGGCGAAGTGGGAGAAGTGGTAACTCACACCGTCCGCACGATCGGCAGCATACCGCTGATGATCGATGACAAGGATGATTTGGAAGTGGGCGGTGAAGTCTATATGCCCAAGGCCAGTTTTGAAAAACTGAACAACGAGCAGATTAAGAAAGGCGAGCAGATATTTGCCAATCCCAGGAATGCCGCGGCCGGTACCGTCCGGCAATTGGATCCGAAAGTGGCCGCCGAGCGCGATTTGGACGCCTTCATGTATCTTTACGAGGGCCCGAAAAAATTCAAGACACAAGAAGAAGTTCTGAAGGAATTGATGCGACTCGGATTTCGAGTGGCCGGCCACTTTCAGAAGATAAAAAATATCGGTGAGGCGGAAAAAGTCTTTACGTATTGGCAGAAACATCGCAGCAGTTTGCCGTTTGAGATTGATGGCATCGTCATCAAGGTCAACAAGATCGATTATCAGGAAAGATTGGGACGGACGGCCAAGCTGGTGCGTTGGGCCGCGGCGTACAAATTTCCCGCGGAACAAGTGACGACGGTTGTGGAAAATATTGAAGTGCAAGTCGGCCGCACGGGAGTCCTGACTCCGGTGGCGCATCTGAGGCCGGTGGCTCTTGCCGGATCAATCGTTAAGCGCGCGACTTTGCATAACGCTGATGAGATAAAAAGATTGGATGTCAGGATTGGCGATACGGTCATCCTGCAGAAAGCCGGTGACATTATTCCTGATATAGTGCAGGTATTGCCGAAGATGAGAACTGGCAAGGAAAAGAAATTCAAGATGCCGTCCCTTTGCCCGATTTGCGGCTCTGTTGCCAAACAGCGTCCGGGGGAAGTGGCGTGGTTCTGCGACAATAAAGATTGTTATGCCCAGCAGTTGGAAAGATTGGCGCATTTCGTTTCCAAACCGGGATTCAATATCGACGGCTTGGGACCGAAGATAATCGAGTCGCTCCAGGCGGCTGATTTATTGAAGACGCCGGCAGATTTATTCCTGCTGACCGAAGACGACTTGGAACCGTTGGAGCGGTTCGCGGAAAAATCGGCGAAGAATCTGGTGGATTCGATCGCCGCCTCAAAGCATGTCGATTTATCTAAATTCATTTATGCCTTGGGCATCCGCCATGTCGGCGAAGAAACGGCTATCTTGCTGGGGCAAGCAATTACGAATTACGAATTACGAATTACGAAAGAATCAGCCATAGAGCCGAAAAAAATCCTTGAGGCAATTCATGAAATGAATCTTGATGAATTAAAAGAAATAAAAGAAATCGGGAATAAAGTGGCGGAAAGCATCAAAGAGTGGTTCGGCGATAAGCAGAATAGGAAATTAATCGAAGAATTATCGGCTAACGGCGTGAAGATAATCTTGCCTCAGAAAACCGCCAAGTCGGGAAAATTAAAGGGCTTGACCTTTGTTTTGACCGGAGAATTGGAAAATTATTCGCGCGATGAAGCCAAAGCTAAGATCCGCGGATTGGGCGGCGACGTGTCGTCTTCCGTCAGTAAGCAGACGTCGTATGTTTTGGCCGGAGATAATCCCGGCTCGAAATATGCCAAAGCCAAAGCATTGGGAGTGAAGATAATCGATGAGAAAGAGTTTAGTAAGATGATCGGCTGAATCAATGGATATAGGCATGCCCGAAGCCCCTCTTAAGGCCCCAAAAGCCTCTAGGCGGGGCTTTTTTTACGCTAAGCCGATTTATGGCTTTTTTGCTTGATTTTATCGTCATATTAATGTTATGATATAGCCATATGAACAAAATAAGTGCTCAGCGGGCATCGGAGATTTTCCCTGCCGCCATAGTCTGGCTGACCTTCGCCGTCGCCATCATCCTGTCTGTCGTTAAGCCGCTTTGGGCGGTTTATTTCATTTTGGTTTTTTCCGTCTATTGGATAGTCAGGATATTCTATATGATGATCTGGATGTTCATTTCCTGGTTCAAATTCCGGAAGGAAATCAAAATCGATTGGTTTGAGCGATTAAAAGAATTGCCGAAAAATTATCTGGATTACTGGCATGTCATAACTCTGCCGACGTACAAGGAGCCGTACGAAGTCGTCGAGCGCACTTTTGATGAGCTTTTGAAATGCCACTATCCGATGGACAGATTTATTATCGTCTTAGGCGGAGAAGAAGGTGATAAGGAAAATTTCTTAAATATCGCTGAGCGCATCAAAGTAAAGTATGAGCATAATTTCAAGAAGCTCTTGATTACTGTCCATCCGCGCCAAGCCGATGAGCTGCCGGGCAAGGGATCTAATGTCCATTATCAGGAAATAATCCTGAAGGAATATATCGATGCTGAAAAACTGCCTTACGAAAACATCATTGTGTCCTGTTTTGATATCGAGACACTGCCCCATCCGCAATATTTCGCTTGCTTGGCTTATAAATATCTGACGCATCCGAATCCGACGCATGCCAGCTATCAGCCGCTCGTTTTATACAACAATAATATTTGGGAGTCTAATCCGATTATCCGCGTTGCGGCTTGCGCGACGACTTTTTGGCTTCTGACCGACATGTCGCGGCCGGAAAGGCTTTTGACTTTTTCTTCCCACAGCATGAGCTTCAAGATGATCATGGATGTCGGCGGACACGAGAAGACCATCGTCAGCGAAGATTCGAGGATCTGCCTGCAGGCCATCACTCATTATAACGGCGATTACGAAGTTATTCCGATGTTCACCACCGTCTCCATGGACACGGTCTATATTGGCAAGTTCTGGCAATCCATGCTTAATCAGTACAAGCAGATGCGCCGCTGGGCTTGGGGCGTGGAGCATTTCCCTTGGATGTGGGATAATTTTTTCGGCGCGCATAAGAATACCAAGATGCCGCTCAAGATGCGCATCAGGTATTTATGGGTGCAAATGGAAGGTATGTATTCCTGGGCGACAGCGCCGCTTCTGATCCTCGTGATCGGCCGTCTGCCTTTAGTCTTGTTGTCAGGTTCTGATAAGGCGACGGCTTTCGCGCAGAATGCTCCTTATACTTTACAGAATCTGATGAATGTCGGCATGGTTGGCTTGATCTTTAATGCCATAATGTACGCTTTCATCCTGCCGAAGCGCCCGGAAGAAAAATCTTTCTTTAATTATCTGATCATGGTGGCGCAATGGATTATTTTCCCAGTCACAATGATCGTCTTCGGCTCGATACCGGCGGTGGAATCGCAGACTCGACTGTTACTCGGCGGCAAGTACCGCTTGGGCTTCTGGGTGACGGAAAAGAAATTAAGCAAATAATCATCATGGCGCAGCCTCAGGTAACAATAATTATCGTGACCAGGAATAGCAAGATGTTCATGCCGTCTTGCCTGGATTCGATATTGAATCAGACTTATAAGGATTTGCAGACGGTAGTCATAGATAATGATTCTTCCGACGGCACGTTGGAATTCGTGCGCCGTGAATTTCCCATGGTCGGCGTAGTTGAGAATAATAAGAATCTCGGTTTCGCCCGCGCCAATAACCATGGCATCAGATTATTCAAATCGCCTTATATCGTCTTATGTAATCCGGATATCATACTCGAGCCGGATTGGCTGGAAAAGATGATGGCAGCCGCGGTTAGCGAAGATAATGCGAAATATTCGATCTTCGGCTGTAAGCTGTTAAAACTGAAGATGATAAATGCGGAAATCGGCGAAATGGAAAAGACTACACTAATAGATTCATGCGGCTTGAAAGTTTTAAAGAACCATCGCGTGGTTGAATTGGGCAGCGGAGAAGATTCTAAACAGTTTATAGATAATCAGGAAGTATTCGGCTTCAGCGGCGCGCTGGCCATGTTTAAGCGCGAGGCGCTCGATAAGATAATTTTGCGTGATAAGTACCACGCTCAGGATGATTATTTCGACAGCAGTTTTTTCTTTTATAAGGAGGATGTCGATCTGGCTTGGCGCTTAAGATTGCTCGGCTGCAAATCATTGCTGATTCCCGAAATAGCAGCTTATCATTTGCGCGCCGCCAGCGGCAGCGAGCGGCAGGGCAACTTAGAGATTGCCAGGCACAGGAATCAGAAAAGCGATCTGGCGAATTATTATTCTTATCGCAATCATTTATTAGTGCTTCTGGCTGATGAGTTCGTGGCTAATTTATTCATTTATTCACCGCAGATTTTATGGCTGGAATTCAGGAAATTATTTTATTCAGCATTTTTTGAAACGCGCAATCTTTATGCTTTGATCGAGGTGGCGAAGATGTTGCCGGAAATCAGGGCGAAGAGAAAAAATATTTTTCAACGGGTGAAAGTGACTGCCAAAGAAATAAGAGAATGGTATCAGTAAAAGTAACGTTTCCCTCTCGTCATTCCAGAATTTTGATGTAATCATCAAAATATCTGGAATCCAGGTTCGATTTAATTTTAATTAGGGTTAACCTGGATCCCGGATATCTCAATGATTACATTGTGATTCCGGGATGACGTGAGACCGGATGAAATTTATGGCTAATGAGTTAACAGTAAAAAAATCTCGAATCAGCGGCCTCGGCGTATTCGCCAATAGGGCTTTTAAGAAAGGCGAGATCGTAGTAAAATGGCCGACTGATAATATTCTCAGCGCGAAGGAGGCAGAAAATCTTCCCGCGAAAGAGAAACCTTATCTGATCAAGAGCGGCAGGAAATATATTTTAATGCAATCTCCGGCCAGGTATGTTAATCACTCGTGCGATGCCAATACGAAAGGCGGGAATAAATGCGATGTGGCAGTTAGAGATATAAAAAATGGAGAGGAAATAACGTCGGATTATTATTCGGAAGACGGAAAAGACGAATTTATTTGCAAATGCAGAAGCAAAAAATGTAAAAAAATATTTAAGCAATAGCAATGAAAATCTCAATCATCATCAATAACTATAAGACGCGCGGACTCTTGAAGCAATGCTTGAAAGGTATTTTGGCTAATCCACCGTCAGCCGAATACGAAATTATAGTCGTGGATAATAATTCCGGCGACGGTTCGGCAGAATTAGTACGAGAGCAGTTCTCCCAAGTAAAATTAATAGCCTCAGATAATAATCTTGGACATCATAAGGGCAATAATTTGGGCATTAATAATTCCAGCGGCGAATATGTCTTGATCCTCAATACTGATATCGCCATCATGGATAATGCGATCGATAAGATGCTGGCCTTCATGGAGTCGCATACGGAAGCGGCGCTCGTCGGTCCGAAATTGAAGAACCCAGACGGTTCGATCCAAATGTCTTGCTTGCGTTTCCCTCATTTATTCACGCCTTTTTACCGCCGTACAACTTTAGGCAAATTTAAGTTTGCTCAGGAGGAAGTTAAGAAATATCTGATGGAAGATTTCGATCACCAATCGACCAAGCCGGTGGATTGGATTCTGGGCGCCTGCGAGATGGTGCGGCGCAGCGCGATTGAGAAAGTCGGTGGCATGGATGAATCGCTTTTCCTGTATTTCGGCGATGTGGCTTGGTGCAAGAAATTCTGGCAGGCTGGCATGCCGGTTTATTATCTGGCTGATTGCAATATAATACATTATCACAAGCGCGAATCAGCGGAAAGCGGAATCTTTAAGAAGATATTCTGGATACATATAATTGACTGGGTAAAGTATCTGATTAAATATTATAAATAATAAAAAGTTCATAAAGTTTATAAGGTTTATAAAGTTCATAAAGAAAATTCATTTCAAGACTTTATAAACTTTCTAACTTTATAAACTTTCAACTCATTATGTTCCTTCGCCGAAAGAATTGGATGGAAAAATATATCGCTGATCATAATCTGATCAAGCGTCCAAAGAAAATCTGGCCTAAAGCTTTGATTGTTCTGGCTGTTATTTTTTCCCTGATTTTGATTTGCCTATTGCCGGCTGCGGTTAATGGCTATGCGATTTATCAGAAGATCAAATCCTTGGATGCTAGCGTGGGAATGATCATGGATAGCGCCGCCAAGCAGGATTTCTCCGCCCTCTCGAGCGAATTAAGCTCGGTGCAGAATAATCTGCTTGCAATTAAGGATAAAGCCAAGGATCTTGGTCCGATATTATTAGTGCTTTCCATCGGGAAGACTGCCAGGACCGGTGATCAGATGCTTGCCGCTTCCATTAATCTTCTGGAGGGTTATCATGAACTGTTAAGTGTCTTTACAGACTTATCCGCCGATTCCCAAGAAGGCCAAGTAGCGATAAATTTCTCCTCTGCTGCAGGCCGCCAAGCGATCCTGAAATCGATTGTGGAAAATCGCGGAGCATTGGAAAACGCCAAGGTTAAAATAAAAAACGCCAAGGCACAATTGGCCGCCATAAACGCCAATGATCTTAACGGTATATTCAAAGATAAGATCATTTATGCCAATACGCTTCTGTCTGAGGCGGTCGGCCAAAGTGAGACTGCCTTGCCTCTTTTCAAATATCTGCCGGAGCTGGCCGGTTACGGGCAGGAAAAAAATTATCTGATTTTATTTCAGAATAATATGGAATTGCGGCCGACCGGAGGCTTCATCGGCAGTTATGGCATAGTAACAGTCAAAGATGGTGAAATTATTAGAATGACGACGGATGACATCTATAATCTTGATAAGCTGTCTAAAGATAAATTGCTGGTGCCGGCTCCATGGCCGATGACGGCGTACAACGGCCAGAAGTATCTGTTCTTGCGCGATGCCAATTGGTCGCCGGATTGGCCGACTTCTGCCAAGCAGATCAATTGGTTCTGGACTGAGGAGCGCCGTATTGCCGGTTTGCCACCGCTTAATTTGGACGGCATCATCGCTATTACTCCGGATTTCATTTCGAATTTCCTTGAGTTGACGGGGCCGATTACGGCTGACGGCATAACTTTCGATCATGATAATTTCACCTTGGAATTGGAAAAAGCCGTGGAATTCGACTATGTAAAAAAAGGCATTCCTCTGTCAGAAAGGAAAAGCATCATTGGAGATCTCTCGAAAGAAATAATCGATAGATTGCTGGCGTCGTCTCCGAAGGATCTGTTGAAGGTCTGGATGGTGGTCAAAGCGGACATCGAAGAAAAAAACATTATTACTTGGCTGACTGATCCGGAATTGCAGAATTATATTTCTCAAGAAAATTGGAGCGGCGTTGTTAAGCAAGCGGAAGATGATTATTTATATGTGGTTGATGCTAATCTGGCCGCTTTGAAAACTGATTCGGTTATGAAGCGGGAAGTCAGCTATAGCTTAACTGTCGATAAGAATGGCGATTTGATCGGACGTGCGGCCATAACTTATACCCATACTGGAAAGGCCGTAACGGCGTTGATCAGCAAGTATCGGACATACACGAGGATCTACGTGCCTGAAGATACTTGGTTCACGCGAGCCTATCTGCAGGATAACAAAGGTGTTGCGGAATTGGGCTTGATGAAGGAAGCGGTGATCGGCAATGAATTCGGCAAGCGATATCTGGGGGCATATCTGACGGTTGAACCGGGGGCAAGCAAGACATTCATCATCGAATATCGTTTGCCGGAAAAAGTTAAGACGTCGTACAAAAACGGGCTGTACAAATTAAGTGTTCAGAAGCAGCCGGGAACAGCTGGACATAAGTTGAAAATTGACTTAAAATTCGACCAATCGATAATAGCGTATTTTGCCAATAATTTGCCGGCGAAATTGACGGGCAAAAATCTGGTATTTGATACTGATTTGCGGATTGATAGGGATTTTACGGTGAAGTTTTGAAAATAAATATAGAAATTAGAAATTAAGAAATAAAGGGAATTCAGGAGGGATAAAAGGAGGAAATGGAAGCATTATTAATTAAGAATCACAATGAAGAAAATCGGCATTGATCTGGGAACGACTAATATATTAGTATTCATGCCCGGCAAGGGCGTGGTGATAAACGAGCCTTCGGTGGTGGCGATTTCCGCTGTGGATAAGAAGGTGATCGCTGTCGGCATCGAAGCGAAAGAAATGCTGGGCCGTACACCCGATACTATTATCGCGCAGAAACCGCTCAAGGACGGCGTCATTGCTGATTACAAGACGACGGAAGCGATGCTGCGCTATTTCATCAATAAGGCACTGGGGGGCATAAGACTATTCCGTCCGGAAGTCATGGTGGCAGTACCGGCCGGCATCACTTCGACGGAGAGAAAAGCGGTAATCGATGCGACTATCGCCGCTGGCGCCAAGGCCGCTTATATCATCAAGGAGCCGGTCGTGGCCGCTATCGGCGCCAACATTCCTATCGGTTCGGCTTCGGGCCACATGATTATCGATATCGGCGGCGGCACTTCGGAAATCGCCGTGATTTCCTTAGGCGGCATCGTTGCTTCGACTTCGGTTCGGATCGGCGGCAATAAGCTGGATCTGGCGATCGCCGAATTTATCCGCCGCAAATATAATTTGGCGGTCGGTGAACGCACGGCCGAGGAAGTGAAAATCAATATCGGCTCCGCTTTGTATCTTAAAGAAAAAATGTATATGGAAGTGCGAGGACGCGATATGATCAATGGTTTGCCCAAGACTGTTCGCGTATCATCTGATGATATTACGGAAGCGATCCAATCGGAACTCGAAGGTATTGTCATAGCGGCTAAGTCGGTGCTTCATGATACGCCGCCGGAATTATCGGCTGATGTCATAGTCAATGGCATAACTATGTCGGGCGGCACTTCGCTCCTAAGGAATATCGATAAGCTGCTTACGCAATCGACCGGCATCTCGACTTATGTCGCTGATGACGCGCTTTATTGCGTGGCTAAGGGAACCGGTATCGCGCTGGAGAATCTGGAGAGTTACAAGCGGAGTATCTTGGCGACGAAATAAGATTTTTCTTCCACTTCTTTAGAAGAAGTGGAGCAAGAATCGCGACCGGTCGAAATCATGGCCAAATTTATTTATCCGTCTCGCCAAATTTTCTGACGTCGGATTACCTCCTTGCGAAAATTTGTTGCTCG
>Ga0172379_10001469_pt1 | contig 46593 bp, 24 predicted proteins | sample GrowelOW334metaG_FD_119756 | JGI IMG/M metagenome (GOLD analysis project Ga0172379, IMG submission 119756) | Groundwater microbial communities from an aquifer near a municipal landfill in Southern Ontario, Canada - Groundwater well OW334 metaG | ecosystem: Environmental > Aquatic > Deep...
GTTAAATTAAAAAGTAAACGATGTTATGCTATTTTTTTGTAAACGATGTCATGCTATTTATCACCTATATACTAAGAAAAAAACTAGTGCCTTAGCAACGAGTATTTAAAAATCCAATTTATCATAGAATTACAGTTGTTGTATATGCAAATTATGTTTAGTTTTATAATGTAATCCGTTACCGTAAAAACCGCAATCAAACTATGGATATTTTAAATTTTCACAAAAAGCTTATTAATAATTATAAAACCTACATACAAAGCTTTTTAAACATTAAAGATCCGGGAATATTAGAATTTGTAGATGCTGAGATTGATAACAAAAAACTATGGCCAGAGCCGTTGGTGCAATTCAATCCAACTTTTGAAAAAGGCAAACCTTTATCAACGTTAGTAAGTGATGGGCACCTGCATAAAGAACTTGATAAGATATTTTACGGATACAATTTATACCGACACCAAGAGGAAGCAATTTTATTAGGAGCCGCCGGTAAAGAATTTGTGGTTACTTCAGGAACCGGTTCTGGGAAATCACTTACTTACATGGCTACCATATTCAACCATGTTTTGAAACTCGGTGATGTTGCAACGAATAAAATACAAGCAGTAGTTGTTTACCCCATGAATGCCTTGATTAACTCTCAGTTTAAAGAAATAGAGAAGTTTAAGACAAACTATGAAGAAAAGTACCAGAAACCCTTTCCCATAACTTATGGGCAATATACCGGGCAAGAAGATGAAGAAAAAAGGGAAGCATTAAGAACAAATCCACCACATATCTTACTTACCAATTACATGATGCTGGAATTAATCATGACCAGAGGAGGTAAGGACATTGATGTAAGAAATAACATTCTTGATAGCATCCAGTATCTGGTTTTTGATGAATTACATACTTATCGGGGTAGGCAAGGTTCAGATGTCTCAATACTTATCAGAAGAATAAAATCGGCGGCTGTCAATCCTATTATTTCAATTGGTACTTCTGCTACCATGATTTCATTGGAGGGGTCAACTCTCTTGGAACAGAAGGAAAAGGTTGCTGAAGTTGCTTCAACCATTTTCGGCTCTGATATAAAGTCGAATCAGATTGTTAATGAATATTTGGTCAGGAGTATGGGAAATCTCAAATCTCCTACAAAAGAAGAATTAAAAAAGGCCATTGAAAGGGGAATATCGGTAAAAGATAAAGCGGATACATTTGAACAGCATCCAACTGCAAACTGGATTGAGGAGCAAATTGCATTGGAAGTAAAAGAGGGAGTTTTAATACGAAGAAAACCGAATACTTTAAATGGAATAGCCGAACTATTATCATCTGCTTCAGCGGTTGATGAAGCAATTGCATTGAATCACCTTCAGTTGATATTGGAATGGGCTAACATTCTTAATTCCGATCCTGAGAAAAAGAAGAATTACCTGCCTTATCGTATTCATCAATTTATAGCACAAACCGGATCCGTTTATGCAACGTTGGGAAATCAAACCACGCGAGAATTATTTCTGGATGCAGGACTCTATGCTGAAAACAAAGAAACGATGCTTTATCCCATGGTTTTTAGCCGTTCATCGGGTCATGAATTTGCCTGTGTTCGATTAAATACCAATGTCTTCAAAATCATACCACGGGAGTTTCAAGACATAATTGAAGAAGAAGACGAAATGGTGAGCGTTGAAGGATATATTTTCATTCAACACAAAGAAGATGAGGAATTGATTTGGGATGCTGATAGGGATATTCCCGACTTACCCGAAACTTGGTTTAATCCTGCACGGAAAGATGGAACCAGAGCCTTAAAAAACGAACGGAAAGACCGATTACCACGCAAAATATATTTCGATAGACAAGGGAATTACTCCTTTGAGCAATCAAAAGATTTCGAGGGCTGGTTTATGCCATCTCCACTCATGTTCGATCCTACTTCGGGAACCATTTTTGATGCTCAAACTGCTGAATGGACCAAAGTGATGAAGTTAGGTGGTGAAGGACGCAGCACTGCAACTACTGTTTTATCATTCGAAACCATTACTCAGTTGCAACAATTTGGTGAAAGTTCGGAGAAACAAAAACTTCTAAGTTTTACGGATAATAGGCAGGACGCTTCATTACAAGCTGGGCATTTCAACGATTTTGTGAAAGTAGGTCAATTGAGGGCTGCCATTGCAAAAGCACTAGAAGCAAATAAGGTTCTTGATTACACAAATATTTCCGACAAGGTATTTACCTGCTTAAATATTTTGCAAGATCAATTTGCAAAACAACCGGTAACTTTTCCCGGTCCTAAAAAAGAAAATGAAGATGCTTTCAAAGTCTTCATCATGTATCGCTTATTGCACGACTTACGAAGAAGCTGGCGAGTAGTTCTGCCCAATCTTGAACAGTGTGCATTGCTCAAAATTGAGTACATGCATTTGGAAGAATCAGTTCAAGAGGATTCACTTTGGCAACCCATTGACTTGCTTTTTGCTATGAAACCGAACGAAAGGTTCGAATTTTTGCAACAGGTATTTGACTTTTTCAGAAAGTCGTATGCTTTAAGCTTCTCCATGCTGGAACCATCGGTTATAGCACAAAATGCACGACGTATCAAAGAGAAACTGCGCCATCCATGGACCTTGGATGAAAATGAAAAATTGGAGTTTCCTTCCCATATCCGATTGGAAAAACTATCGAGTAATGCATTGAATCTGTATACCGAAAGTGGCGGTGCTCAAAGTGTCTTAGGCCGCTATTTGAGAAACATCGCGGCTCAGCACAATATTGATATTCGGGGTAAAAAAGTTTATAATGATTTCACTTATAAACTCTTGGAATTCCTAAAAGATGCAGGATGGCTTACACAAAAACCGGCTAAGAATGGTGAAAACGAACCCGTCAACATCTTCCAATTAAAGGTTGATACTATTTTATGGCGTGTAGGTGATGGGATAACCCTGATACCGGATTCTAACAAAACCCGTTCATATAAACCATTGAAACAAGAACCCAACAAATATTTCCAGCGTTTTTATCAAACTAATTTTCATAGCATCAAACCCATTGAAGGCCGCGAACATACCGGTCAAATCAACAATGAAAAAAGAAAATTAAGAGAGGAAGAATTTAGAGCCGGCAAAATTGGAGCCCTATTTTGTTCTCCAACTATGGAGTTAGGTATCGATATTTCGGATCTTTCCATAGTTCACATGCGAAATGTGCCACCTTCACCCTCAAACTATGCGCAGCGAAGTGGACGTGCCGGAAGAAGTGGGCAGGCGGCCTTGGTTCTTGTTTATTGCTCAAACTTTAGTGCACATGACCGACACTATTTTAAGAATTCAACCCAAATGGTTGCAGGAACGGTTACAGCCCCAAGAATCGACTTAATTAATCAGGAATTACTTCTGAGCCATCTTCATGCATCCGTTCTTACCAGACGCTCTCTAAGTAACCTTAATACGTCATTGGGTGAATTAGTTGATAAATCTAATCTTGAAAAGCTCCCCTTGAATCAGGAAATTCTTGATTCATTGAAGTTAAGTGAAGAAGAAAAATCCATTATACTAACCAATTTTAAAAAGGTAATTGAGGATACATATTTCAAAATTGAGTTAAACAGAAGAAAACCTTCCTGGTACAACGATAATTGGATCAAACAAAATCTGGATGAGTATGAAACCTCATTCGACAGTTCATTGGATCGTTGGCGGAAACTATATAGAGCCGCGCAAAACCAAATTAAAGCAGCTACCTCAATTATTGAAAATCGGATTTATGCCGATAATCACGATAAAAAGAAAGAAGCCTACAAGAGTTTACGGCAAGCCGAACGGCAGCGTGATTTATTATTGAATGAAACCAATGAACCTGGAAAATCATCAGGGAAAAACAAAGATCAATCCGAATTTTATCCATACCGATATTTAGCTGCGGAAGGATTTCTTCCGGGTTATAACTTTACAAGGTTGCCAGTTCGTTCTTTTATGGAAAGTGAAGACGCCGGTGGCGAATATATTTCACGGCCACGGTTTACTGCATTGAACGAGTTTGGTCCGAGGAATGTCATTTATCATGATGGATCAAAGTACCGGGTTGACCGGCTTATTTTAACAGAAGCAGAATTGAAACTGGAGAGTGGTAAAGTTTGTCCAAAAACGGGTTATTTTCTTTATGACAAACAATACGGATACGAGGTGGATCCAATTATCAATGAGCCCCTTCAGCTTGACACCAAAAAGCATTTGCATACCACATTGATTGAAATGGCTGAGACCAGAGCTTATGAATTGCAACGGATTACGTGCCAAGAAGAGGAACGGACTAAAAAAGGATACGATATTCAAACCTATTTTTCTGTTGATGGAGGTTTTGAAAATACCGTTGAAGGAATTGTAAGTGTTTCAAACGAAAAACTGTTACATCTTCATTATTTGCCTACTTGCCGCATTTTCAAGCTAAACTTAAAATGGCGCGCTTCAAAAGAATACGGATACGCCATAAACCTTAATACCGGTTATTGGCAAAACAAGGCGCAGAAAGAGGAAAATATCGATAAGGATGAAGTTAAAGAAGTCAAACTTTTTACATCGGATACAGCAAACGCACTTTACATTCAACCCATTAAATCGTTGGGGTTAAAAAGTGGGGGTGGAAGCGTTATAACCTTAATGTATGCCGTTAAACGTGCTATTGAGAATTATTTTCAGGTGGAATCAAATGAAATTGGCGCTACCATTATGGGTGAAGACGAGGCTCCTAACATGCTGATTTACGAATCAGCTGAAGGCAGTTTGGGCGTATTGTCACAATTGGTTGACAATCCGGTAATTTACAAAGCCATTATGCAGGAAGCCTACAAAGTCTGCTTCTATAAGAATGGTGTTGAAGAAGAAGGAGAAGTATTGCCAGCCACTTATGATGATTTATTGAGCTACTACAATCAACATTACCATCAGCAGATTGACCGAAATTTAGTAAGGGATGCCCTTAAGAACCTGAAAGAATCGTCCATTGAAATAATAACCAATAAATCATTTAGTAGTTATGACGAACAATACCATTTTTTGGAAGCTGCAAGAGACCATAACAGTAATACTGAAGAAAAATTTCTTAAATTTCTATTTGAAAAGGGAATAAAACTGCCGGATGAAGCACAACCAAAAGTGGAAGCCATGTTTGTTCGTCCTGATTTTTATTATAAACCAAATGTTTGTATTTTCTGTGACGGCACACCACACGACAATCCAGAAGTAAAAAAGGATGATCTCGAGAAACGTTCTGCTTTAAAAAACGCAGGTTATCAAGTCTTATCTTGGTATTATATGGATTCGTTGGTCGATTTTGTTTCTAAACGTCCAGATATCTTTAAATCTGTAAAATCGAAATCAACTAAAATTTCAGAAGAAGTTATCAATGACTTATTCGAGGAAGCAAAGTCAAGATTTAGTTTAACCTTGAAAAAACTAGGAGAGTAATGAAAGACTACACTTTTCTAGAATTAGATAGAATTGTTCAATTGAACAAGCTTGCCATAAAAACATTTGGCGGTGATCAAGGGATTAGAGATAGAGGATTGATTGAGTCCGCAATCATTCAACCACAGGCCAGTTTTGGTGGGGAATATTTGCATCAGAATATTTTTCAAATGGCAGCAGCATATTATTTTCACATTTCTGAATGCCAGGGTTTCTCTGATGGTAACAAGAGAACTGGTTTTTTAGCCATGTTTTCATTCCTAAGACTAAATGGTTGTGATTTTATTATCCCAGATGACTATCTATGGCCAATCTTAATAGAAGTTGCAGAGGGAAAAAAGGATAAAAATAATTTATCCGATTTTCTAATTGAAAATGTAAAGTGTAAAGAATAATGACAAATTTCGATTTTAAGCCCGGTAGTTTAGTTACCCTGCGGAACAGGCCATGGGTTGTATTGCCTTCAGAAGATATTGACCTTTTATTGATAAAGCCTTTAGGTGGCTCCGACGATGAGATTACGGGCATATTTAAACCCTTGGCCAACGAAGCTGACAAACCTCAAACCTATAACTTTATTAAACCATCGGAAACCGATTTAGGCGATTTTACTTCAGCCAAACTTTTATACAATGCAGCCCGGCTTTCGTTCCGAAATGCTGCCGGTCCGTTCCGGTGTTTAGGAAAACTTTCTTTTCGTCCCCGTTCATACCAAATGGTGCCGTTAATCATGGCATTGAAACAGGAAACCACCCGTTTGTTGATTGCCGATGATGTGGGTGTGGGAAAAACCATTGAAGCCTTGTTGGTTGCCAAAGAACTTTATGAGAGAAGGGAAATAAAACGGTTTGCTGTGGTTTGTTTGCCGCACTTGTGTGATCAATGGCAAGACGAAATGAAAACTAAATTCGGGATTGAAGCTGTTATTATCCGCTCGGGTACAGCAACTTCGCTTGAACGTCAAATCAGGACACACGAGAATATCTTCAGGGCTTTTCCCTTTCAAATCATCTCCATCGACTATATTAAAACGGGGAACAAACGGCAAGTATTTATCGACCATTGCCCTGAAATGATTATTGTGGACGAAGCCCATACTTGTGCCAAACCGGCGGGGGCAAATAATTCACAGCAACTTCGCTATCATTTGTTGCATGACATTGCTAGGAAGGAAAAACAACATTTGGTATTGGTAACTGCTACACCCCACAGTGGCAAACAAGCCGAGTTTCAATCTTTGCTAGGATTGATAAAACCCGCATTTGAAAGAATTGATATAACCACTTCTACTGAGCAAGAACGGAAGGAGATTGCAAAGCACTTTATACAACGCCGGAGGGCTGATATCTTGAAATGGCTTGACGAAGAAACTAAATTTCCTGAACGGAATTCCATCGATAAGGATTATCATATCGGTACCGCCTATTCCGAAGTATTCAACGATATTTTAGCCTATGCTCGCGAAATTGTGGCACAAAATGTTTTAGACGGTAGAAAACAACGATATAATTACTGGGATGCATTGGCTTTGCTGCGTGGGGTAATGAGTAGCCCAGCTGCCGGTATTTCTATGTTGGTGAAAAAGGCTCAAAAGAAAAAAATAACGGACGATGAGGATGAACTTTCAGAAAATGATGCGGAAAGCGAAAGTGTAATGGATACCGACTACTCAACCGACGACAATTTGCCTTTATCGGTATTGGGGAAAGCTTCCTCGGTAAACGACTCCGAATCAAAACGGTTGTTAGGTTATGCCAAAAGGATGGAAGGTTTGTATGGCATGGAACACGACCAAAAAGCAAAAGAAGCATTGTTTCAAATCAAAGCTTATATTGAGCGGGGTTATAACCCCATAATATTCTGTCGTTACATTCAAACGGCAAATTACTTGGGTATTATTTTTAAAGATGCCTTGAAAGGAAAGAACTTTAAATCGCTGCACATTGAAGTAATTACCAGTGAATTTGACGATGAACTGCGCAGGGAAAAGATTGTATCAATGAACAAGTCGGAACGGCGTTTATTAATTGCCACCGATTGTTTGAGTGAAGGGATTAACTTGCAGGAAGGGTTTAATGCTTTGCTGCATTATGATTTACCCTGGAATCCAAACCGCTTGGAACAACGTGAGGGGCGAATCGACCGATTTGGGCAACAGGCATCAACCGTTGAAGTGGCGTTGTTATACGGCAGCAACAATCCCATTGATGGGGTAGTTTTGGAAGTTTTACTTCGTAAGGCTCGCGAAATAAGAAGGTCAATCGGCATTGCGGTTCCTTTCCCCGAAAACAGCGCATCGGTAATGGAAGCCGTTACCAATGCCATCTTGTTAAAACCTTCCGTTTCAATAAAACAGGTTTCGCACCAGCTTTCATTATTTGAGGCAGAGGAAATTGAAGCCGAGAAAAACAAAGTAGCTCAGGCTTTCGATGAAGCTAAAAAACGTGAGGTAGCTTCGCGGAGTATCTTTGCCCAGAATACCATAAAAGAAAACGAAATTGAAGCGGATCTGAAAGAGATGGACGATGCTATTGGGGATGTCAAAGCTGTAGCACTATTTGTGGTGGAATCGCTCCGGTTTATGGGAGTTCAGGTGGATGTAAAGAAGGAGGGTTACACGATTTATGCCACCAACATTCCACAGCGGTTAAGAGATTTACTTACCGATAAAAACGAAATTCAGGTTTCCTTTAAATCACCAACACCGGTGGGTTATAAATATTTGGGTAGAAATCATGCTTTTACCGAACATCTTTCGAATCATATAATCAACAATGCTTTGCATGGTGTAAAAGACAGTGCAGCCCGTGCGGCAGTTTTGCGTTCTTCTGTAATAAAGCAAAAAACAGTGCTGTTTCAGTTAAGGGTGCGCAATGTAATTGCAGAGCAACCCAATAACAAACAGATAGTGGCTGAAGAAATGTGGCTTTGGGGCTATGAAGGGGAACTAAATCAAAAACAATTTATCTCGAAAGAAACAGCGATTAAATTATTGATGGATACCAAGGCTACTCAAAACATGGAGCAATCCGAGCAAGCCTATTGGTTAAACGAAGAAATGGTATGGGTAAAAGACGAAATTACCTTCCGCAAACAAACCGATGCAGTGGCTTTGGAAAGAGCCAACCATTTGGTGGAAAGCCATACCCATTTTAAAAAGTTGGTTAGTGGTAGCAATTACAAGGTGGTGGAGCCGGTGTTGCCCATGGATGTATTGGGAGTTTATATTTTATTACCCGAAGTAAAATAAGCCGCCATGAAGTACACTACCATCAGCATACAGGGCAATCTTATTTCGGAAGAGATTTTGCATAAGGTTGAAAAAGCAGAAGCCCAAGGACAATCAGCAACTGATTTTGGTTTTGAACCCGGTTCCAACTTGCGGAGTGAAATTGAATATGCCTGGAGCCGTATAAAACTTGATTGGAAACATTTTAGTGACAGGCTTCAAAACCTACCGGCCAGTGATCCTTATGGAACCACTCTCAGCCGGAAATGGATGGAGCAGTTTTTAAGTTCCCTAGGTTTTGAGTTATCGCGCCAAAAAACATCATTGATAGGCGATAACAATCAGATGTACTCCATTAGTCACACCGCCGAAAATACCGATCAACTTCCCATTCATATTGTGGGATTTACAGAACCCAACCATCCCGATAAAAACACACTCGATATAAAAACCAGCGGAGGAACCACTAAGTTTTCGCCACATGGCACCATGCAGGAATACTTAAATGTAACCGAACATTTGTATGGTATTGCCACCAATGGATTGTACCTGCGTTTAATCCGCGATAGTGGCTTATTGATAAAACTCACGTATGTGGAGTTTGACATCAAGCGGATGCTCGAAGAAGATAAATACAGTGAGTTTACGGTACTTTATCGGTTGATTCATGCCAGCCGCTTCCCCCATAAAAAAGAGGAGGCCGACCAATGCCAATTGGAAAAGTATTACCAGGATAGCATTGAAACCGGAAACCGTATCCGCGATGGGTTAAGCCTTGCGGTAAAAGAATCTTTACTGGCCTTGGGAAGGGGGTTTTTGCAACACGAAAACAATACCGCTTTACGGGAGAAAATACAGAAGGGTGAATTATCGGCTAAGGATTATTACCGGCAATTGTTGCGCATCATCTACCGTTTTTTATTCTTGATGGTAACTGAGGAGCGCGATTTGGTCTACGACCCCGATGATAAAAGCGAACCGATACAACGGCTTAAAAAGTTATACTTTCAATACTACAGCATTCATAGGCTGCGAAAACTCTCCGAAAACCGATATGTTTATGAAGCCCAGTTTACCGACTTGTGGCAAGGATTGGTAAATACCTTTCTTTTGTTTGAAGCTGGTGGTAAAGGAACCAAACTGGGCATTCAACCGCTCGATGGCGATTTATTCAGCTACAATGCCATTGCCGATTTGCAAAACAGCTTAATCAACAACAAATTGCTGTTGGAATGTGTGCGGAACCTGAATGAGTTTACCGACGAAAACAAGAATCTGGTTCCTATCAATTATCGCTCTTTGGATGTGGAAGAGTTGGGTTCGGTATACGAAGGCTTACTGGAATTACATCCCGTTATTGAAAATATAGAGGCCACCAATCCGGCACAAACCAACTTTACCTTTCACGAAGGAACCGACCGTAAGACAACCGGCTCGTATTATACCCGACCCGATTTGGTAAACGAACTCATTAAATCAGCTTTAATTCCTGTTATTGAGGAACGGTTAAAAGCCCATACAGGCAATAAAGAGGAACAGGCAAAAGCCTTGTTAAAACTCAAAGTGTGTGATGCAGCAGCGGGTAGTGGACACATGGTATTAGCAGCTGGCCGCACCATTGCATGGTATCTGGCACGGGTGCAAAGTGGCGAGGAAAACCCGGCACCTTCGGTTTACCGTAATTGTTTGCGTGAGGTAATACAGCATTGCATTTATGCAGTGGATATGAACCCCGATGCAGTGGAGCTTTGCAAATTGGCTTTGTGGCTCGAAGGGCACAACAGTGGCAAACCATTAAGTTTTTTAGACCATAAAATACGCTGTGGAAACAGTTTGGTGGGAGTTACCGATTTAGGTGTGTTGAAAAATGGGATACCGGATGGAGCTTTTAATGCCGTAACTGGGGATGATAAAGAAGTTTGTACCCAGCTTAAAAAAGAGAATGCCACATTTAATAAGAAGAAACAATTTACTCTTGATTTTGGGCAAAGCTCCACCGACGAAACGCATGCCTTCTCGGTTGATTACCACCAACTGGAAGATATTAAGCAAGATACTGTGGAAGCAGTACGCAAAGTTAAAACCAAATTTGAACAACTACGTAATGACCGCACTTGGTATAAGGACTGGACGGCATGCAATTTATGGACCTCCGCATTTTTTTTCCCTTACACTCCCGAAAACAAGCAAGCGGCTCCATCCAGTGAGCGATTGGCCAGCTTTTTAGTAAATCCAGCGGCGGCTTTTGGCCCCATGGTGGGTAAATGTAATGCCTTGGCTATGGAGCATAGGTTTTTCCATTGGGCTTTGGAATTCCCTGATGTATTTGAACAGGGCGGTTTTGATGTAATGCTGGGAAATCCACCTTGGGAAAAATTGCAAGCAGAGGAAGAAGAATTTTTCAAAAATAAAAACGATAAAATTTCAAGTGATAAGGATGCAGAAAGAAGAAAGGAAAATATTGAAAAATTAAAAGAAATTGATATCGAATTATACAATAATTGGAATAATTTTAGGAACGCAATTCTTCGTGTAAGTAAATTTATTATTCAGTCCAGCAGATTTCCTTATTCTGCAAAAGGAAACTTAAATCTTTACAAAGTCTTTGTTGAATTGGTTCGTTCAAATATCAGTAAATTCGGACGTGGCGGTTTAGTTGTGCAAAGTGGTCTGTTTACTGATGAATTAAGTAAAGAATTGTTTGAAGACCTTATGTCAAAAATGAATATTATTTCAGCATATGACTTTGTCAACACCAATAAGTTATTCCCAATTCACGGTCAAATGCGTTTCTCTCTTGTTACATTTTCCAAGATTCAAAACAAAGAAAAGGCATTGTTTAAATTTTACCTCAAGTCTCCTGAGGAAATAAGTAAAAAGTTCGAAGGTGTGAAGATGGATTATGAAGAAATAAAATTAATCAATCCAAATACTTTTGTATGCCCACAAATATCTTCTCAATTCGTTTTTGACTTACTGAAAAAGTTATATCTGAAAAAACTTGTAATAAAAAGCATAATAGAAAATAATTCCTTTGGTGTTGGATTTTGGGGGGAAATGTTCAATATGACAAGAGCTCAAAAATACCTTCATAATGCAATTGATATAAGTGACAAAAAACATACTCCATTGTATGAAGCAAAATACTTCCACCACTTTGATCACAGATTTGCCACATTTGAGGGCAAATCTTCCGAAGATTGTATGAAGGGTAATACGGACTACTTATCAAATGAAGAAAAATCTTCATTAAAGCTACCTTACTTCAGATATTTTGTAAATAGTTCGGAAGTAATTTCAAAGTGCATAAAATATGAATTAGAAAAGAAATGGCTGTTGTGTGTGAGAAGTATTACAAGTGCAACAAATGAAAGAACAGTCATTTCATCAATAATTCCCAAAATTGGGGTAGGTAATTCTGCAAATATTGCTTTAATTAACGATCCTTTAAAAGCAGTTCATTTATTAGCAACATTTAATTCTTTTTTGACTGATTTTATTGCTCAAACAAAAGTAGGAAATCAGAATTTCAATATCTATATCATAGAGCAACTTCCAATTCTTCCATTTGATGCCACCATTCTTTCATCAACAATTATTGAAAAAGTAATTGAATTAGTCTATACTTCTTGGGACATCAAAGCATTTGCCGATGATGTTTGGAAAGAAGCTGATAATGATTTAAAGGCGGCCATTAAAACCCAATGGGAAGAAAACAAAACAGATACCGGAGGCCATGAATGGAACCCACCTGAGTGGTGTGAAATAGACCCCGAAGGGTGCCCACTACCCCCCTTTAGATGGGATGAAGACCGCCGTGCTGTTTTAAAAGCAGAGCTGGATGCCATTTACGCCAAACTCTATGGCCTCACCACCGAAGAACTCCGCTATATTTTAGACCCACAAGATGTGTATGGTCCCGATTTTCCCGGAGAAACCTTCCGCGTTCTCAAAGAAAAGGAAATTAAAAAATATGGAGAATACAGAACCAGGAGGTTGGTTTTGGAGGCGTGGGAGAAACTGGAAAAGGAACAAAAAGGAACTAAATTTGGAATTTCTGGTGAGATATCATCAAAAATTAAAGAATCAACAATTAATACTCCTGCAATGAAAGAATTCGGATTAAATGAAGGCATATATTCCGTTCAGGATGTTTCAAAAATTACTCATCTTTCAACGGATAAAATAAGACGTTGGTTTAAAGAATTGTCCGATAAAAATTATGAAGGATTAGCAACGGATCAAAAAAAGGATGTTGAAAAAATGCGGATAAGTTTTCATGGCTTATTAGAATTAGTGGTCATTGGAACTTTACGGGATAATGGATTCCCCTTATTAAAAGTATTAAAGTCCAGAGATGATTTGCAAGCCAAATCAAAGAAAATATATCCTTTTGCGACCAATAATGTGCAGCTTAACTTAAAAGTAATACCTGGAAAGGGTATTTATTTTAGCTTCCCAGAAGGTTTAGTAAAATTGGATGGAACGGGTCAATACAATTTGAATTTTATCTACGAATTTTTTGCAAATATTGAATTTGATGTTGATGGCATTGCATTAAGGATGTTCCCTCTCAATAATTCAAAACTTGTGGTAATTGACCCTAAAATAGGCGGTGGTAAACCAACTATAACTGGGAAAGGTATCTATGTTGAGATGATACATCGTGCTCATCAAGGAAATAATTCTGTTGAATCTATAATGGATCAATTTGATCTAAATGCCGAAGAAATAAAAGCTGCACTTGAGTATTCTCTTGTTTAAGTAAACTATGGAAATCTATTTTGATCTTAATTACCCAAAAAACCTTTCCGAAGCATTAAAACTAATGCACGATCTGGATGAATCGAAAAGTTTTAGAATTGAACGCACACAGCTGATTGATAATATTGATAAAGAAAATTCTATTGTTTTTTTAGTTGATTCGGCCGTGAAAGGTATTGATATTACAATCGACAAACACTTTGAAGATGGATATAGGGTTATTGCTTTTAAATTGAATTCAAAGGATTCAATAGATTTATTTCGGCTAACTCTAATGACCCTAAGTCTTTGGCCTAAAATATTGCAAACAATCAGTGAAGAAACCAATCCATTTATATATACATTCAATACCAAAGGGAAAAAACTTAATAAAGTTAGATAGTTAAAGTGTTTTTACGTAAGTTAAAAATACAAATTAGTCAAAGGAAAGAAAAAAAAATGAGAAATATAGAACCACTAGGTCGTTTTTGGAGGCGTGGGAGAGATTAAAAATGGAATAAAAAATGAACCAATATGTTTAGATTACTTACACTTAATATTTACAAACACCCATTGTTGGAAGGTAAAACCTTTGAATTAACCAATCCGGTGGAATTGGATGTATCAAATTATTATTCTATAGTTATTGGTCCAAACGGAACTGGGAAAAGTTATTTATTAAGCTTTTTGATTGAAATTTTTAATGATATTACACTTTTAAAGAAAGGGTTTATTTACAATATAAAGAGGAGATTCTCTATTGAATATCTTCTTGACGATGATAAGTTTAGTATAACTTCAAACAAGGAATTTTTGTCAATACAGAAGAATGGATATGAAATTAGTCTTGAAAAAATTAAACTTCCAAATAAATGGGTAGCAAGTTCAGTAACCATTTACGATAAATACCCTATCCTAAATTATATAAGGTCATTACAAATACCTGAATACAAATATTTAGGTATCAGAGCTGCAAGTAATAATGCATTTATTAGTCGGATTAAAATAAATGCTGTTTTATACTTTGTTGAAGCCTTGAGAAAACAAAAATCGGATAGTTTGGAATCTGTTCTAAAATCCCTTGGTTTAAATCCTAATGTTCAAATTATTTTTTCAGGTGGCCCAATGCTAAAACTGGAAAAAAAGGAACGTAAATTTTTAATTTATAAGAATTCGAGTAAGATACTTGAACCACACAATGCTTTTATAAAAAAGAATAAATTGAAAACAAGCTACCGTGCTGATAATTATAAAAAATACCTAGAAGACTATTCTTCAATTGAGCTTGTCTATGAATTTATGCACTCATATCGTTCATCATTTGAGAAAGCATCCAAATCAAGTATGGAAATTAATTATACAGTAGATCTTATTTCTAACTCTGGTTATCAATCTCTATTACATGATTGGAAAGTCCTTTCTATAATGCTTGACCTTGAACTTTTAAAAATAAGCGATTTCCTTATTACAAAGGATTCAATTTTCAATTATGAGGAATCAAGTTCAGGAGAAAACCATTTATTAATCTCATTACTTGGAATTATAGCAAATCTTGAAGATAACTCTTTAGTCATTATTGATGAACCTGAAATTAGTTTACACCCTAATTGGCAAATAGATTATATAGAAATTCTGAAATCCATAATAGATAAGCATTCCGGAGTCAATGTTGTCATTGCAACTCATTCTCACTTTTTAGTTTCTAGTCTCAAAAATGAAGAAAGCAGAATAACTTCGATGTGGAGAGACAAAGAAACATCTAAAATAAAAGTTGAAGAATTGGATTTTGAAACATACGGATGGGATCCAGAAAGTATTTTATATAATGTTTTTGAGGTGGCAACAATGCGGAACAAGTATTTTGAACTTGATTTAAGTAAACTTATTTCTCTCATTTCTACTAAGTCAAAGAATAAAGAAGAAATACGAAAGTTAAAAGATAAATTAGGTAAATACATCATTTTTAACGATGCTGACCCATTAAAACTTTTGATAACTCAAGCAGAAAATTATTTGAATTCATAATATGGCATACCGTCCACCAGCACCAAGACTGCCTAGAACTGTCGAATTTACAGTTGCAGAAATTGCGTTTCTTAATTCAATAAAACCTTGGTCGAAAGATAAATGGGATAAATCATTTGGAACAGCCGCCGAACATAACAGTAGAAATGAAATAAAAGATGAAATAAAAAGGCAGCTTGAAATTATTCAAGACAATTATTGTGCCTATTGCGGTCTTGACCTAAGGCTTGCTTACGAAGTACATAAAGAACATATTGCTCCTCAGTACAAACATCCCCATTATATTTTTGAACCAAGAAATTTAATACTGGCATGCAATTTTTGCAACATGCACAAAAAGAAAAAGAAAACAGTCAATACGGATACAAGAAACTATGACACGGAAGTATTTAGAATACTCCATCCGCACAAAGATGACTTTTGTGATTTTTTAACCTGTGATTTTATTGCAGGAGATTTAGTTTTTTCAATTTTAGAGAAAGACCCATTAAAAACCCAAAACACTATAGATTGTGTCGGATTAAATGCACCTCACTTAATTGCTCAAAGAGGTGCAATAATTATAAGATCAGCATATAATAGACTTGGTAATTTGGATACACAAATAAAGGAGATTAGTTCGCAGAATAGAAGAGGCAGATAATATACTTTAACATAATACACGTGTGTTGTTGCTGTTAAATTTCAAAGAATTATTAAAAATATAATTTAAATCTATGGCACATTCAATATATGATAAACATCAACATTGTCCCAAATGTGCAGCGTTTCACTTGCTTACTAAAGATAGAAAACAACAAATCGAAAAGTGGGAGTAAAAATTAAAATGTATAAATAATTATATTAATAACACATATTTTATCTGTATATCAATGCTTTATAACACTTTAACTATTTATTGTTTATAAAATGTTTGCTAAATCAAAAAACAGCCTTATATTTGGCACTAATAATACCTGCCACGCTTCTCATAAGAACAGCGCACCCGGGCGGGTTTTCGCTTTTTATAGGCTTTTGTTACTTAAACGCTATATCTCCAAAGCCTATGCAGTATAATAAACCTCCCATATCTTTTCAAAATCAAATAGCCAAGTTAAAAAGCCGAGGATTAAATTTCGACAACGAAGCAAATGCTATTTTATGCTTGTCAAATATTAGTTATTACCGGCTTAGGGCATATACCTACCCTTTTCAGGATAACTGCGACCCAAACCATCCTTTTAATATCCAGGTAACATTCGAAGAAATTATTGAGCTTTATAAGTTCGACCGGAAACTTTGCCAATTGGTTTTTGAATCATTAGAAAAAATTGAAATCGCTATACGTACCCAAATTATCTATCAGTGGGCATTGATTCATGGCAGTCATTGGCAAATAAATCCAGCCTTATATCGCGATCCTGTCCGTTTTGCCACTCAAATAGCCACTTTGCAAAATGAAATTGGCCGAAGTCATGAAACCTTTATTGAACATTATAAAAATAAATATACAAGTCCTAATGAACCTCCCTCATGGATGAGTTTAGAGGTAAGCAGTTTTGGCTTGATATCACAGCTTTTTAGCAATTTGAAAAAGAGTCCTGAAAAAATTAATGTAGCAAGACATTTTGGGTTAAACGACATAAGTATCCTCGAAAATTGGTTGCACTGTTTCAGCAATATTAGAAACATATGTGCCCATCATGGCCGGTTATGGAACAGAAGGTTTACAACCCATATTAAAATTCCTACCAATCCACAAAATCCGTTTATTACCAATACTCGTATTTATCCTTATAAGTTATATGCTGCTATTTGCTGCATGCAATACATGCTCAATTCTATTGTTCCGGCCAACGGTTTTAAAACGAAACTTGTTGAATTAATGGAATCGTGTCCTTTGGCTCAGGCAAACGAAATGGGCTTTCCTGTTAATTGGACCGATGAATTGTTTTGGAAGTAATTTTTAGAGTATGAATGTGAAATCGAACAATTTGGTTGGGGTAACCGGCGAATACTTTGTTTGTGCCGAATTGGGTAAAAGAGGAATTCTGGCTTTGCTGACACCTAAAAACAATCCACTTTTTGATATTGTAGCTGTTTCCCCGGATGCTTCACGTACAGTTACCATTCAGGTGAAAACAATGAGCGAAAGAAACAAGATTGGTTGGAAATTGGGTATGGATATTTGTACCCGCAAAAACAACCCATTGCTTTATACGGTTCTTGTGAATCTTACTGGTAGCGAAATAGAATATTATATTTATGAGTACGATGTTTTATCGGAAAGGGTTGAAAAAGCATATGCTAATTACCTAATGATACCAAAAAAGGATGGTGGTAAAAGAAAAGATATTGATTTTCGTTGGTACGATTTCAAGTTTTTTTCCGAAGATGACCATGGAAGAAAAAATAATTGGAGCATTTTAGGATTTTAAAATTGAAGCTTAATCAAGATGGCAACTAAAGTAATTGAAAAAAAACAATCCAGAATTCCCTTTTTAGGCGATAAGATGACCTTTATTCATGGACTTGACCCACTAGGGTTGCAGAATTCTTCGGTGCAAATGTAAAGTTAATGCTTGATTTATCGGCTAGATGTTTTTGAATAATAATGAACATTAAAATATTTTATCATGGAAATACATCCATTTGGATTTTATAAAACCGATGAATCGGACAAGTTAATCATTGGAAGTTTCCCTTGTTTTAATGGTAAAGATTATGGTGATTGGTTTTATTCAGGCAGCGGAAGAAATAATTTTTGGAAATTATTATCCGAAGTCTATTCAATGCCATTCGAATCACTAGAACAGAAGGAGGAGATTTGCAAACAACAAAAAATTGCTATTACTGATATTGCTTATAAAATTGAACGTATCAAAGGAAATTGTAGAGACTCCAATCTTAGAATTTTAGAATATAATCGAGCTAATATTGATAACTGTTTGTCCAACAATATTAAGCACATTTACTTTACCAGTAAATTTGTTGAAATACATTTTAAGACAATTTACCCTGAAAATAAGATTTCTACTTCCATATTGCTTTCACCATCACCTTCTTCAAGCTTATATATCGCAGGTTTGCCGCAATACAAGGAGATGAAAGAAAAAGGATTGGTCAATTCTACATATGACTTTCGATTAATAAAATACCGTGAATTACTTGCCATATGATAACCGACCTGCAAACAAACGTTGTTTACTTTTCAAACTCTTTAACTAAGGAATTTCCTAACGAATTCAATGAGCTTAAAAAAATAATTGATGACGCTGGCTATTCAGTAAAAGTATTGGATGGAACGAAAGACTTCTATTGCCGCGATTTTATGCCAGTCCAGATTTCGTCAACGGATTTTGTTCAATTCATTTTTAGGCCAAAGGAGTATTTGAAGGGGAAGCAATTGAATTATTTGAGCAACCCTATTTATGTGGAGTTGATGAGCAAAATACCACAACCACGCTATAGTCCCATAATTTTGGATGGAGGTAATATAATCAAATGGGAAAACAAAGTCATTATAACCGATAGGGTATTGAAAGATAACCGCTACCAGTTTCAAAACGATGAGGCAATAATTGAGCGATTAAAATTCGATTTAAATTGTGAAGTAATTCTTATTCCCGAATATCCTAAAGAAAAGACCGGTCATGCTGATGGATTAGTCCGGTTTATCGATTCCAATTCGGTTTTTATCAATGATCTCGAGAATGACCCTGAGAAGATGTGGCAATATAAGTTTTCGCAAGTATTAAAAACCCACAAACTCCAATACAAGGAACTGCCTTGTGAATTGGATGAAAAAAAGAAAACAGCAGAAGGCTTATATATTAATTACCTCCATCTAGGCAATTTAATTGTAGTCCCACAATTTGGCATGGAACCCAGCGACAATATGGCGTTATCTACCTTTGATGAAGTGTTTGGAAAAACACATCAAGTGGTGCCTTTTAAAGCCAATTGGATTGCTGAAAATGGAGGTGTATTCAATTGTGCCAGTTGGACGGTGAAGGATTGATTCATCTTAGCATTCCATCCATTCTCCCAATTGTTATTAATTATATCATTTGGTTCGTAATTCAGCACATCCCTTTTTTTAAGGTTGTCCAGCTTTGATTTTGACGGTTCAACAATAATTTTTAGGACTTTATTTTTTCTTTTCATTTCAATCATAAGTTTAAAATTATCATATCCTGATCCTTCTGTTTAAGTTTCTAACACTTTCGGCCGAAAAACCATCTACGAATTGTAAAGGCTCATTTTTAACATCAATAATAAATGAATTGATAAAAGTCATTTTTTCCGAATTTGAAAGATATTCATTTGCTTCTGGTGTATTTGTCAGTGCTATAAGCACTTCATCTTCAAGTTTTAAATTCTTTTCCGTTCCAGGCTTCAAATCAATGTTTTTCCTTTTAGTACCCATGGTTACCGTTTTAAAGCTAATTTCTTTAGCAAAGATAAAAATTAAGCTTGTATGTTTTTCCTACCTGAAATCAATAAATTCAGTCACCGTATAATAGTACATATTTGCTTTTTCTAGTATTTTTTTTGCAACAAATTATGTTATTTTGCATTTACTTTTGTAATTGACACTTTTTTAATAAATTGAGTTTGACAGAACCAAAATTGTTAAAAAGATTCCAATTTGCTTTTTGGCCTGCCTCTTTTTCTATTAAGCGTAATACCTACATTTTTCAAGTATTTATATAAAGTTGATGTACATTTAATACCACACATCTGTTTTATTAGCAAAAGTGCGTAACCCTTATCATATAATCTTCCTGCTGCAATAGCTTTTATTTTAGCTTTTTCAGATATATTTTCATTCATTTTAGATTTTTTCCGAGGGTCCAAAGGCCTTCCAAAGCCTTTTTTAGTCCTTTCACTATGAATTTGAAAACTAGTTCTTTCAAGAATGAGCGAAATTTCAAAAAAATTGTAATCCTGTCTATATGTATCAATATTTTCAAGTATTGAGACTAATTGAATATTATTGGAAGAAAAGTTATCTACCAAACTATTAAGTCTTTTTAGGTTCAAATGAAGATGGTCTAATTCATAAATAATTAACGTATCATTTTTATTTAAGGTCTCTAAAAGTTTATCCAAGTCTGGGAAAACACAGTCAATATTATCTATATCATAATACCTTTTTTCCGCTCCTAAACTTTTTAACTTGTGTATCGATGGAGTATTATCAATCTCAGGATTCTTAATAAAAAAATAACCATATTTCATTTTATTCTTCTTTTTTTATTTTTGAGTTCCACACCTTGGCTTTTCAATAATCGGAAGAGAGTTGCATTCGAAACTCCAGTGCATTTTACTATATCAATATTTTTCATTCCATTTCTATATAGTTTTGCACATTCTTTAGCTTTCTCAATTGTACTCATCGGTAAACCCTTTCTCTTCCCTCCTATAATACCTGATTCTCTTGCTATTTTAAGCCCTTTCAATGTTTTTATACTCGATGTTTTATTATCCAATTCATATACTATTTTTAATATTTCTGAAAACTTCATATTGTATTTAAGCGTGTTAATATTTTCACTCAATGAAATAAGTGAAATTGACTTTATTTGAAACTTTTTTGTGAGAATATAGAGACTTTTTGAGGAATCAACCAAGTGACTTAGTTCATTAATAATAAGAGTATCTAAGTCCTTGATTTCATTTAAGAGTTTTTCTCTATTTAGGTAGATACCATTATTGTATTCAAAATCATAGACCATTTCTTCTGCTCCAGCCTTACGTATTTCTTGAATACAGACACTTAAATCTTTTTCGGGATTTACAATTAAGTAATAACCAATTTTCATAACTTAATGCATTAATACAATAAGTTATAAAAGAATCTTCTAATTTGAAAATTGAAATTATAATTAACATAATAAAACTAGTATATTCTAAATACCCTAGCATTAATTTCTACTTGGCTCCAACAAATACTTTAGTTGAATTTATAAATTATTTCACATAGCATTCCGTGCGAAAAAGAATAAAATATTTGCACAGAACATTTAATGTTGTGCTATGTTTAATAATAATTTCGATAAAATTAAAAATTGTCACTTTTTAGAGCATTTATATTACAATTCTATACAATATGTTGTAAAATATATTAGTTTTGTATCCCCGGATGAGGAAAGTAATTAGTAAAAAATATTCGGTTCCTAAATTGAAAAGTTCCTTTCAATTAAATCCTTATTTTTATAAAAAAAATTAAATGTATAGCACCGCAATGTTCTAATTGAATGCGACCTAAAAATAAAGTATATGAGAATAGTGGGGAAACCAAAATTGAAATTGCGCGAAGATGTCCGCGATTTTATTGATTTATATTTATCGTTAGGCCAACGGGCTGAGAATTTTTTACCAAGGCATATCATTGACAATCTCCGGTCGTTTACCCGTTTGTGTTATGAAGAACCTGACGATCCGATTTTGCAGCAACGTGAAATTGACCGCCAGTTATACGAGCTAAAAGAAGCCATTCCAGGTTACACCGATGTTTCCCTGATGCTCTTCCCGCACGAGGAATCGAAGGCTTTTCAGTACCGAACAAAAAAGAATGTTTTTAGGGAACGTTTGGTTACGTTGATTGACACAGAGGCTATAAATGAAGAGGAACAAAAGCAAGCCAAAAGCATCCTTAATTGTCACGATTACTCCGTAGGTACACCTCCGGTAACCCAAACAAACCTGAATTTCAGATATACTATTATGTTAGGTGATCAGGTTTCGGAACTGAGGCGTTTCCGCGAAGTGATTGGCATAAAAGACGAAGTGGAGGAAGCACAATGGAATTACCTACTCGACGTATTCGACCAGATGGTAGTACAAAGTTCCCACTATACTACTGCAGCCGAAAAAACTGATTTTTTAGTACGCAGCGAACAGACTGTAAATTTTAAAGGACTTAACGGCTTTTTGAAAACTGTGGTAAGCGGCAGTACTGAAACAGCTATAAAACTGATTAAAGAAGAGCTTTTCAATCCGGCTACAGTAAAAGAACTTAATTTTGTGGATGAAGAATCACTTTACCAAGTGATACATGAAGATAAAACCTCGGTTTTTGTAATTCGCATTTCACACATGCGTAAAAATCTGTTCAATCACAGCCGATGGTTCCCAATGCTTACCCGCATTATTTTTATCGATGATTCACCCATTTCAAAAAGCACCAACACGACGTTGGTATTCTGTTTTCACAATAAAATAATTCAAACCCTGAATAAGGTGCATACCAAAAAACTGGGTGCATTGGCCAATAGTCAGCTGAACTTGCGCTTGATTCTAGAAAAAGTAAGCATTAAGAATTTAGAGCATTTTATGTCATTGCTCGAAGCTAAAATTGCTGACTACAATCAAGAATTGAACCAGCTTAAAACGGAGCAGTTGGGGCAAACCGACAATTTGGAAAAAGACATTGTACTTTTTAAATTCGACGAATTTAGCCGCCAGATATTAAAAGACAAATATTCGTTAGAGAAACTGCGCGACTATATTGAAGTAATTCTGAATTGCACCGAACCTGAGAAGCTAAGAAAACAAAACAAACGTTTAATTCAGGAATTTGAAGATCGTACTAAAAAGTATTTCTATTCTGAAAACGACAATGTGCAGATAGCCACCATTGTTGAAGGGGGCGGACGGAATCAGATTAAAACCTACGGTGAATACCTGCTCCAGCGCAAACTAAAAACAGTAGATGCAGCCATTATTGAGCGTTGCCGGGTAATTTTAAATTTGATTCCAGATACCTATCAACGCACACTGAACAATCATTTTCATAAAAATTTTGGTATCAACCTGTTTTTAGAAAAATACAAGCAATACTTAATAAAAGCTGAAAATGAAGCCGATAACAAAGGCCGGTTCAGCAATTTCCTGATTGATTTGGGAATTAATGATAAATACAATGCTCTATCGGAAAAAGATCAGGACATTATTAAGGAATTCCTCAGCAACCTATCGAATTTGAGTAAAACATCAATAACCGACGATGTTCAGATGATTATCCGCGATGTGCTTTTTGGTAAGGAAGATAAAGTATTGCGGCCATACATTCTGTTTAACAAATATTCGTCGTGGGAATATATGGATTTGTTGCCAACCGACCGGTTCGATATCAACCCGTTCGATTTGGAAATTGGAATTAACGAAGAAGGCCGGATTGATTTTGACCGATTGACAACCCGCTTGGAGCGGATGAAGAAGACTTTTCAGGTGTTTGATGAAACGGGCAACCTTTGGGACAGTTTCTGCGAAAACCTTACCATTGTTATCAACGATCCAGCCAATCCATCAGGTTATTCCGATTTTAATAACCAATCGTTACTAAGGTTCCTGCGGTTTATTAGTACCAGCAAAATAACCTTGTTTCTGGACGAAGCATACAACGACTCGGTTAAGATTGTAAGCGAAGAAGAACCTAAATGGCGCACCATTTCAAGATATGTAATGAACAACCTGCACCAGCAATATGCCCGCATCAATCTGGTATCCTCAATATCGACCACCAAAAACTTAGGTGCCACCGGCGATAGATTGGGTTCCATAATTTCGACGCCATCAAAAAAAGACGTGATTGATTTTGCACGCAAGCAAAACAGCGTTGAAAAAGGAAATACCAATTCATTGTTTATGCTGGTGAATATTCTGGAAAACGCCCAATTGGCCAAATCAATAAAAGATAACCTGGAAGAGCGGTTACCAAAAAATGCCTCGCGGAACAAAATAAAAATGCGGATTGAACAATACATAATGGCTGAAATTGAGAGCTACCGCAAAAAACAAAACAATAAAACATCGAAAGAATTGTTGCGCTTTTCTCCTTTTGAAGGGGGACCGCTTCATTTGTTTTTGTTAAACGAGTTGGTTGCTTTGGATAAATTGGATGTACTCCAATTGCCCGATGACTTTAAGTATAAAGAAGAACCCTTCTTTACTTACTATCAAAAGCAATTGGTGAAGGAAATTAATACCTTCAGGGTTAATAAAAATTTTAGGGATGAAGCTTTGCTGCGCCTGAAAATGGCCAAAGAAACTGCTGCTGAACTACTGCAAGGTGAATGGGCCGATTATGCAAAAATAATTGCATCCGATGGTTCCTACTTATTCAACATCCAACTGAATAATTTCTTCTCTTATCAGGATTTAGAAAAATTCACCAAAAAATTGGCTTCGGCTCGTGGAATTGCCGTAATTCCTTACCAGACTGGGTTTCTACGCTTCTCAATGGGCGACTACTTAGATGGCACCGCCAAAGGTTATGACATATTTCGCAAAGAGTTTAAAAATGCCTTGGAAATTGTGCTCAAATATTGGGTAAAATTCGATGCCTATAAAAACAATCCCGAAAACAAGGAGATGAGTTCCGATGAAATGTTGGACGAAATATTTGAAGCCAAATCGGATCGCCAGTTTATTAAACAGGTACTGGAAGATTTCCATATTATTAAGAATTTGAGTAAAACACCCAATAAAGTATTGCGCATTAACAATGAATGGACTCTTTATCATGCGGCACCTAGCATGAGCGGAATCAGCATCCATACCATCGATAATTCAAAAAATGCGGCAATTGAGTTTTCTGAAGAAGTGGGTAAATGCACCGACTTAACCGAATTCATACGAAGCATTGCTTTTACCTCGGTATATGAAAACCTATTGCCTCAGGTTTACAAGCATATTCCAATGATAAAACACCTTGAATTTGGTGAAGTATTATCGCGGTTTGGAAAATCGATGCTGTTGAAATTCATTACCAACAAACTGGAATATCAGCCCAACGAATATGTTTTGGATGCCCCAGAACATGATATTATTATGGCCGAGATTTTGCTTGAAATGGAGAATATTCTTTTCTCTCCCCGCAAAACAAAAATATTGGCAATAAACAGCACTGGAAAACATTCCGACGATATTGCCCGCCTTGAAGGGGTAAACCAGATTTTGCGCAAGCACATTCAGGAGTTAATGCTTCATTTTAACCTACCTTTCGAAAACAAACCCATGGAACCATCGCTGATTGAGCTGGTTGCCAAAGGAATTGAAAAATTTGAACTGGTAGTTGGCAAAAAAGCAGCACAAATAAATACCGCCTTATATTTGAAACGTTTGGCTACCGGAATTTATGACCAATTCTCAGCTCAACCTACCCAATTAGGTCAAAAACTGTATGGCTCTATTGAGAAATTTATTAACGATAAAGTGCTAGATCCAGAGATTTCAAGCACTGAAAAAATTACACGGTTATATTTATTAAGCCGGAAAGAATTTTTTAAAGATAAAGTTTTCAATTTGGTAACTCGATACAACAATCAAATGAAAGCCATCGGTAACATGGAAGCCGAGGCTGTTATTGGTGATTTCTTGTTCCATTCGTTACCGGCAGATATTTTGGATATTTGGAACCAAGTACAAGAATCGGGAAAACAAACTGTTGTTTTGGATAAACTACATGCCGAAATCAGGTTATTTACTTTATACCTGATTAACTTAATGAACCAAACTAAAAGCAACGAACACTACGATCGTTATACTCATTCAGTAATAAGGCTTACCGAAGCAGAATTTGCGCTGCAAAACAGTGCTATAAACGAAATGGTGCAACACGGAATTACCTTATATAAAAACTATGATGTAAAGAATCATCCGTTAGAAAAATATGATAACGGTCGTTTAAAATGGATATCCGATTTGATGCGCGAGTGCGGCGTGGTTGGAACCGAAACCAACGTACAAACCCATACCCGCATTGCCACCGATGCCAAAAAGCGGGAATATCCGTTCCACCGCATCGACCGGATGGAAAATGAAAAAGAGTCGGAACAGAAAGCAAAAATATTGGCTCAATCGGATGCCAACTCAAGGGAATACATCAAAATTCTGGATACCCGTCCGCTGGGAACCTTCTTTGTTAATAGGCTCCAGAAATTTGTTGGTCAAATGGACATGAGTGACTACCGTTGCAAAATATTCAATGGGGGTTTACTGAACGAATTGTTTATTTATCACAAAAGCCTTATGAAATATATGGCCGATAACTTCCGATTGTTAGATGTTCAGGATGTATCCATTGAAGAAGTCCGAAATTTTGTGCCCGATACCATTTGCTTTTATGGAGCTCCTTCCAAAGTGATTTCGTTTCCAAAAGTAGGATATTTTGATATTAAAGGTCCAAAGGGAAACATTAAAACCATTGTTACTCCGCTCACGCAAAAAGGCGACTATTATGGCAATATTAAAAAACCGCGCCTTACTGTAATGAACGAAAAAGTGAAGGAGATGGGTGGAATTCCGGTACACGGTTCTATGTTTGCTGTTGAGGAAGAAGATGGGGCTGTTTTTGTGGTTCAAATTGCTGGTGATAGTGGTGTTGGAAAATCGGAAATGCTGGCTGCCATGATGCTGAAATGGATGAAGAAAAACCTTAACGGTGTACGCTCCCTGAAAAGCATTGCCGGCGATATGTTCCATGTTTTTCCCGATGCCAATGGAAATTTATATGGTATTGGTACCGAGGCTGGCGATTTTAGCCGTGTTACCGATTTTGACCCAGAGTACATAAAATATTATTACTCCCTGTTTGAAAGTGCTGCCGACTCAAATGTTGAAGATTTGAACTCACGCAGCACCATTAGCGGTTTGTGCGATGTACGGATGCCTTATAAAATTGACATTATGCTAACTGCCAGCAACTATGCACGGGAAGAAGCCGGTATAACCCGGTATCAAAACCCTGAAAATTTTATTCTTTACCGCGATTCACATGGCGAGCGCAAGGAAAAAGCTACCAGCGGCGATAATCCGCATTTCCAACGAACCTTATTGCGTTATACCAGCGATAAAAATATTGTTGAAGTTCTTGATGCACATGGAGGTTATATTGATGATGTGTTGGATTGGGAATTGGAACCTTTTACCGGCAAATTTTATCTATGCTCCTCCTATAAAATGATGGATAAAATTGATTTGGATGGCATGGTGAATAAAATCTTTAAAGGAAAAGAGTTCGTCCAAAACGGAAAGGTGTATGAAATTGCGAAAGTAAATTTCGATCTGATTAAAAACCGGTTTGTAGCCGTTGGAACCAATGAAGAAGAGGAAATTCTTGTTAAAATTGACCGCAACCTGTTTAACCAATTGTTTGATGCGTTAGCAAGTACTCCGGGTGGACAACCATTTATTGATGAAATTGGGGCGTTGGAAGGAAAAAAGAACCTGATTGAAGTACTGAAAACAGGCGAAGGAAAAAAAATACAACTGGGAATTCTTTCAACCGATATTGGACGAAAAGGGAAAGAAATATCCGGACCACAGATTGCAGCCGAAGATATGCGCCGACTTATTCGGGAAGTTAGAAATGCAAGGCCGGAAATAAATGAAAACAAAAACACGGTAAAAAAGAGTATTCACGAGCATTACAAACACATTTTCAACGGGCACAAAGGAAACTCTGAAATTTACCGGTACAACTTCTGGTTATGGCAAATGGAGCAAATGCGTAAAGCTAAATTTGTGCGTATCGACAATGCAAAAAAAGAGGTCGATCTTTCAAAATTAAAAGGATTCCATCCTGAAAAAGCAGACAAACAATTTAGCCCCTTGTTGGTAACGCCCAATCTGAATAACGATTTGAGCAGTTACAGCGAAACTTATTTACAGTTGATGAATCTGCCCAACATTGCCGAATTTGCTCTGGAGTTTGCCGAAGCCGCTGATACTATTTATATTGCTGAAGGTTATAACCACGAAACAATAGTTAATAACCTGATTGTACAAATGCTGTTGCTGAACGGATACATTTTATCAGAAGACTTAACCCGCGGAAGTATTATTGAAAAAGTAAACAGGGAAACCATTGCCGCGGCTAAATATGCTGCCATGCAGCTACTGAACCGGGTGAAAAACAGTAAAAAAATAAAATAAATTTAACAAGTCCACTGGAAAAACTTGCTGAATTATCCAGTGGACTTTATGTAAATAACACTAATTATTTTTGTTTCATCTGCATTTCCAAGGCATTGATTTTGGCTTCGGATTCAGTTAACTTTATTTGTAAATTGGTTAAAGTTACTTGAATTTCATTGGCTTGCATAGCTAATTTATACGCTTGCTCGGTAGTTTCATTTAATCGTTGAACGGTTTGTTCTAAAAGCTTTTGGTTTTCGCTAAGTTCCTGTGTTTTTTGGGCCAAAGCTTTAACTGCTGAAAGAGCTACACTTGCCATGTCTTTAACAGAAATGGTATCGGGAAATTGACCATTTATCGAGAAATTTGTATAAAAATCCACCGGAGTAGGTTCAAAATGATAAACCGGACTCCCATCCTTTGTTATTTGAAAAATTGGCATTTTAACCACCGCACTTAGTATGTTTTCTAAATCACTAAGTACAGGTGCTGTCTTAATGTCGGATTTTTGAGCAGAAACTTGGAAACCAACGATTGATAGAATAGCAAATAAGGTGATTGTTTTCATTTGTATATATTTTAGTTTTAGATAAATCAATAACAGCCACAAACTTTATAATTGACAATCAATCTTTAAATTATGTCTTTCTCACCAATTAAGGTTTAGTAAGTTGCGAACATATCCATTTAATTATAAACTATTGCAATTTTAGTCACAAAAAAAATAACTCTTACCATAAATACAAAACTCATTTATTAGAACACTCGTAATAATTAAAGAAGTTAAATATATTTGCACAAAAATACCAAAACAAACATGAAAAGGGAAAAAATAGCTTTAATCTTACTGCTAGTAGGATTATTCGCAAATCAGCAAATTAAAGCACAAACCACGTTTTATTCACAAAGCAATGGTTCATGGAATAACACCGGCAATTGGAATTCAGCCGCCGATGGGTCTGGAGCTTGGGCTGTTGCTGCTGATTTAACCAATGGGTTGCAGAATTTTACGGTGCAATCGGGTGATATAATAACGGTTAACGACTCAGTAAATATTAGAACCTTAACGGTGAGTGGAACATTTGTTTTAGGGGATAACACTACTACCCGCTACCCAAAAATAAACAATGGACTGACTATTGATTTAGGAGGTGCAATAACAACAGGTGCATTCAACACTACCCATATACTAACTTTAACAGGAGGGCTTACCAATAATGGCAATCTCGACTTTAGAAACAATTCCGCTCAAGCTATTAATTTATTATTGAGTGGTACACAAACAATTTCGGGAACCGGTACTTTCCAATTCAATAATTTCCAAACAACTTCGGGAACCATTACCGCAGGGGTGGGTTTGAATATTGATGGAGCCTTTATTGTTAATACAGGAACAACATTTGTGGCGGGGGGCAATACCCATAGTATAGCTGGAACCTTTACCCGTAACGGCACATTTACTCAGGGAACCAGCGCTATTGTTTTAGATGGCGCTATGGCTCAATCGGTTACAACGGCGGTTACTTTTAACGATTTACAAATAACCGGTGGCGGAGTTGCCGTTTTATCGGCAGGTATTACTGTGAATGGCAATTTCTCTGTTTCGAATAATTCTACCGTTAACACCGATGCCACGCATACCTTTTTGAAAGATTTTACAATTGCCGATGGTAGTTTTTTTAAAGCAACCGATGGGGTGGTAAATTTTAATGGAACAACAGCCCAAAATATTTCAGTAGGCAATTCGAATGCAATATTCGACCGTGTGTATTTTGATGGAGCCGGGCTTAAAACCTTTACAGGTAACTTAACCGCAAATGATTATAGCATTATTTACACAGCTGCTACCATTGTTGACAATACAAATGCATGGACCCACACGTTTTCAAATGGACTTCTGGTTGACGGGTTGTGTAACCTAACCAGTGATATAGTTTTAAAAGGAGGCAATTACCGTAAAGGGGCCGCCGACAATACATCACCGGCATCGTTCCAGTTAGGGAATGGGGCAAATATTATAGTGGATGGGGGTATTTATGTGGTTGGTGGCGATAGCATGATGGTTACCGGAAACTTATCCATTAATACCGGTTATATTGTTTTGCAATACCTAGCCCGTACTGTTCCAATCGACACCGTTGATTCCCGATTAATTGGCCAAGCCGGAAATACCATGACCGTTGCCCCGAGTGCAAATTTATATATTCGTGGTAAAAACAACTTCCCTCAAGGATTTGATAGTTATAGTTTTGCTAACGGAAGTAATCAAATATATGATGCCCAGTTCAATCAAACCATCCGTGGTGGAATTACCTATGGTTATCTGCATCTTTCAAACTATATTAAAACCGCCGATGGGGCTATAAATATTGCCAATAACCTGTATTTAAATGCGCCAAATATTGATTCGTTGCAATTTAATATGGGTAATTATTCGCATACAATTTCGGGAAGTATTATTGATAATTATGATGCCACCCAGCCTACCCGCAGGTGTAATATTCTATCTATAGGTACGGTAACTCTGAATGCCCCCAATGCCAATCAGTACATTTATGAACGGACCATTGGGACTTACCTTTTTAATAATTTGTCTTTCACCAATTCGGCGCCAACCACAACCATTGTAAAAGGAATATTCGGCGATGTTTTTGTTTCGGGCAATTTCGATTTAAGTAACAGCAGTTCCAACGAATTGCTTTACATGGTTTTTGATATTGATGATGCCGTTATACATGGAGGAAACCAGTTCAACATTGGCAATAACGTTGAGTACCGGACTAGTGGAACCGCTAGTTTTAAATCTTCCTTGGAAAGTTTCGCGTCGGTAGATTTGCACGCAAATAGTGCCGTCCGTTTCGATGGTACCGATCAAACCATTCCAGGCGGTATTGACTATGGTAATTTATATCTCTACGGAAATGGTATAAAAACCCTAGAATCAAATATCCATATACATGGCAATATTAATGATATGGGTTATACTCCCATTTTTACTGTTCCATCGGGTGGCCTTGCCATAAATATTGCAGGCGATTGGCTGCTTGAAACCAACTATGTGAATATTAATGCCGACGGTGCGGTTACTTTTGATGGTGCTGACCAAATGATTAATACCACAACGTTGCCTAACGTTTCAATGCAGGGTACCGGAACAAAGACCTTGAATGGGAATTTAACCATTTTGGGTGATCTTTCGTTATCAAACGGCATTGAGTTTGACGCCGACAACCGTTATATAACAATTTCGGGAAATTGGGACAATAATAGCACTGCAACTTTTCATCAATTGTTTGGGCGCACTACTTTTGTTGGTACAAATGCCCAAAACATCGAAGTTTTAAATTCAGCAACCAGTAAATTTTACGATTTATATTTAGATAAACCCACCGGAGATACCCTGTATTTATTGTCGGATGTAGACGTAGAACGCAACACCTTTCTGACCGAAAACAGAGGGAATATACACATAAACAATCACAGCTTATCAATTGGAGGAGATTTGTATGTGTACGACGGATGTAAGATTCTCTATTCCAGCGGAGGAAATATAAAATTCAATGGCAGTACCGAAGAGCAATTGGTAAGAAACTATAACGAAAACATGGTTTACCCCGATATATTTTTTAGTGGGGCCGCCGTAAAGCGTTTATACGATAACGCTTATTACATAAACGGAAACTTTAATATTGACCACACAACCGTAAATGCCGAATATTTCATGCTTTACATCAAGGGCAATTGGGTTAATAGTGGTGGCACATTTACACATAATTCAACCGTAATTTTCGATGGAGACAATCAAAATATTGACGCATCTTCGTTTTCATCGGTAAAAATAGCCGGTACCGGGGTAAAAAAGCTTTATGGCAATATTTCATTGTCGAGTTGGCTACGAATTGATACATTGGCAACCTTAGATGTCAGCCCAGATGCTGGTTTAACCAATTACAATATTTCATTATCGGGCGATTGGTTTAACAATGAATGGAATGCAAGCCATACAACCACCGGTATTTTCATACCACGTCAAGGAACCGTTACATTTGCCGGAAATTGGGGAAATATTTATACCGGCGATTCTATCAATGCCAGTGGTGTGGGCCGATTGGGCAAACAATTTTACAATGTAATAGTAAACAATACCGATAACAATTATTACACACGCCTCTACCCAATAAATGTGGCCAATGTTAAAACCGAAGGCAACGATTTGCGGGTGTTAAACGATTTAACAATAAACAGTGGTATTTTTTATACCTATTGGAACAAATTATATGTAGGTGGCGATTTTAAAAACACCAATGGTTCCTTCCAAATGAATGATTATTATGGTCAATATCCAACACTTACACTTGAAGGAACTACCGGAAATACCTATGAGTTTAATCCGGGGGCAACACAATACTTCCGGAAAACAGTTATTAATGGCGGGGCAAAATATAACCTTACCGATGCCCTTGTAATTAATGGCGCCAATGGTAGCTTAACTATTACCAATGGGGAATTGAACCTGAACCATAATTTGGTTACGCTAACAACTGCAGCAGTAAACTGCGATGTAATTGTTGAACGGAATGGTAAAATATCATTAGATTCAGCAGCTATTTTAACTATACCAAATTTGCGGTATTTCCGTAACCTTGGTGGAAGTATCAATCTGATTGGGAACAGCAATACCCCAGCAAAAGTAACTTCGTCGGGTACGTTTTATTTTATTCAGGATTCAGGACAATTTGCCGCAAATTATTATTTAATCGAAAATACCCGTGGCAATGGTTTGGAATTGAAAGCAGGAACCCTCCATGCCACAAATAATTTAAGCAATGGTATGTTTTCGGGGGCTACCCAAACGGCCATGCTTACTTTGGATGGGTTTGATTTGGGAACAGATATTACCGTTGATAATGTGTTTTTTAATAATGGTCCAACCTATAACGTTCAGCGGAATAGCGGTACCGATACCATCACTTTTTCAAATGCAAAAGGAACCTATTCTGGCGAATTCAATGATTATGATCCAAACGGTTTGGTTGCTTGGAGCGCATCTACAGGAAAAACATGGGATGGCGGAGGAGATGCCATTAGCTGGAACGATGCAGATAACTGGGAGCCCAATGGTGTTCCCGATTCCCTCACCAATGTGTATATCGATCATTCACTTTATGCCCCAATCATAAATATCAGTGTTAATACGGCAAAGGCATACGCAAAAAGTATTTCCATTGAAGCCGGAAGTGCCGCATCAAAAATAACATTGAATGGTTCCCCATTGCAGATACATGGCGATTTAACCATAAAAACCGGAGCGGCTTTAGAACAAACAAACCCAACCGACTCGCTGATATTAAAAGGGAATTGGTTAAGTGCGGGAACTTACACTTGCCACACAGCTCCGGTAATATTTAATCTGGCCAGTGGTACTTACAATTTAAGTGTTGCCGATACGGTTTATCGCCTGTTTGTAACTGGCACCAATGGGAAAATTAGTTTAAACCGGAACCTAATAGTTAAAGACAGTTTGGTTTTAAATGGCGGCACATTGGCAACTACCAATTACGGAATTTACTTAAAAGGAGATTGGACTGTTGATGGCGGTATTTTTACTCCAGGTACCGGCACTGTCTATTTTCAAGGCACAAATGCAGCCCAAACACAATATATTTCTGGAGGCGAATTCAACAATATTGAGTTTGGGTTTGCTTCGCCAAAAGAAATACTAACCAATATTACTGTTAATGGAAACTTTACCATTAACAACAATGCCTCGGTTGACGGTAAAACCGCCTATATTTTTCTGAAAGGTAGCTGGCTGAACGATGTGGGTGAAAGCGGTTTTGACCAAACCGGTGGCGGAACCGTGGTATTTAACGGTACGGTAGGAGTTTACATAGGAACAGCAGCCGGAAATAAAACCACATTGTTCAACAATATGCTTATTCAAGGAAGTGGAACCAAATATGTGCGCGATACCATTAAACTAAATGGCAACCTTGAAATTCTTACCGGTGCAAATCTGTACTTGAACTCGGGGACCCAGGTTCTGGGAACAGGCACAAGCAATTCACTGTTGATGACCGGTGGAACACTTTATTTATTAGGTGAGAATAACTTTCCGCAAAACATTGAAAATATTGATTTAGCGGGTGGGCTCGTCGATTATTTTTCAAATACGGATCAGTCAATCTACCCAACAACCTATTACGACTTGAGAGTTCGCCGTGACGCAATTGGAAGCAACAGCACCAAGACACTTTTGGGTAACATCAAACTTTTAAATTCACTTTACATAAACGACATTGAAACATTACTCGATGTAGCCGGTTACCAGATTACCCTTACCGGAGGTATCGGGTTCCCTACTGACGGGCGCCAAATAGCTTGGAATGGAGGATCGCTTATTCAAATTGGCACAGGCTGGAGTATCGATGCAGACATTACCAACCTAAACAATTTTACAAAAAGGGGATCGGGGTGGATTACCCTTAACCATGATTTGGATATTACCGGTAATGTAGTGTTTTATGATGAAACTTACTTGAACCAGAATACCTTCCGTATGGATTGCAGTGTACCTGGAAAAAGTTTTAGCATGGGTTCGGGCGGTATCATCTATTCATATATAGCTGATACAACAGGAGCTGCATTCCCACTTGGGTTCGACAGCTATTCGCTCGATGAAAACACGATAACCTATATCCGTGGAACTGCCAACCAGGAAATATTTACCGGAGTAACTTATGGTAATTTATACCTATATGATAATGCCACTCGTACCGTTGAAATTAATGCCGACCTCCATGTAAATGGAAATTTTATTATGAGTTACGATGGCATCCAGTTGATAGATAATGGATTCGATATTTATTTAGGTGGCCTTACAAACCAGTTTAGAAACTATAATTCAACCAATACGCTGCATTTTACAAAAGCAGGCGACCAAAACATTACAGCCGAAGGTATTTACACCACTCTCAATTTCAACCAAATTGAAGTTTCAGGTTCGGGAATTAAGGAGTTTAATGAAACAACCATAGATATAAATGGCCAATTATTAATTAATGCGGGGGCTACTTTTAGTACCAACGATAATGTCTATTTTTCAGGCGATACCTTAAGCAACCAAGGATCTTTCATCCATTACGGCAATTTGTTCACTTTTGACGGTCCCAAGCAATATGTTGATCCGGGTGCTGATAACGACATTTATGGATTATCGATTTCGACAAACGATACTGTATCCATCGCCCTTCATGGTTTGGATGTGAACAATGGGCTTTTTGCCATTGCAAATAACGCTCTTTTGAACATGGGTACATTAACCCATACCATTGCTGCGGTAAGTATCGACAAAACAGGTACCGGAAATTGGAATGTTTCTGATGCCAATTTGGTTTTTGATCGCAATGGAGATCAGTATATTCCTGCCTTAACAGCCAAAGACATTACTTTTTCTACCAGTAGCGTTAAATACCTCAGAGGTAACATCTCGGTTGACGATTTAACCATTCAGCCGGCAGTCCGCTTGCGCTCAGCTCAGGTTTCAACCAATACATATAATATCACTCTTACTGGTAATTGGCTCAACCAGGGTTATACCGATTTGTACGACGATACGGTTTTCTTTGAAAGCAACACCGTTGATTCAAAAACAATTACCTCAAACGGTGCCTATTTTAACATTGTACGGTTCAATAAAACAAACACAGAACATCGTACCTATTCCTTGTCGGATAATATGATATTTTATGGGAATATGTTTATTGGCAACAATGCAACACTAAATCTTAATAATAACTCATTAACTATTGGTAATGATGACGCTAATAGTTCTGTGATACCTTATGTTCCTGCCGGAGAATCATTAACAATTGAAACCGGCGGAGAGCTTTATATAAATGGTGGAGCCTCGCTTATGTTTAATCATTACGATGCGGATCCATCGCTGAATGTGTATGGAAAGCTTTCTGTTCTAGGTTCGCCGGGTATAAATGCAAATGTAACCCGAAGCGGAGGTTATGATACCCGAGGGACAGCCATTACCATTTTTAGCGGTGGTACAATTGCTGCTGAAAATTATCACTTCCAGTATCTCTCTCACGACGGTTTAGTGGTGCAAACTGGCGCCAATGTTGACGATGTGCATAATTTTTCAAATGGGATTTGGTCAAATATTTACCAATATACTCAACACAATAGTCCCGTAGATAATATAACCGTGATTGACACATTTATATATTTAACATTAAATGCCACCACCGTTGTTAACCCAATTGCCAATGTAACCTTCAACCACAGTGCAACTCCAACGGTGAACCGCCATTTTAATGTTAGCCGTTCATCGGGTTTAATGAATGTTGTATCTTTTGCAGGAGCTATTAATGGCTCAATGGGCGCTTCTACCTACGAAATGGACCCCAGCAATTTAATAAGCTGGCCTGCTGTAAGCCAATTAATATGGAACGGCAGCCAAAGTTCCGACTGGTTTGTAGCTGCCAACTGGACTCCAAATGGAGTTCCATCGAAGTTAACTGCGGTGAGAATTCCTTTAGCTGGAAATAACCCCGTAATTTATAAAGAAGGTGCCGAATGTGCCAAACTGGAAATCACCAACGGTATTTTAGGCATCGAAATATGTGCCGATTCATTGGCCGTAAATGGTACATTATTAATTGGTTCCGACGGTGTGTTAGCCATTGAAGACAACGCAGAATTGAAAGTTTCAGGTGACTGGAACATAGCAAGCGACGGTCTTTTTGTCCCTAAAAATGGCTTAGTTACATTTAGGGCTCCTTCAGGCAGTATTGTTATTGACTCCCGAAATTCCGTTTTTAACCATGTTACGTTCAATGGTGGGGCTTCTTTCTTTGTGGAGGGCATCCGCAATACATTTAATGGTAATATGAACATTCTTGAAGGACAATTGATCCCCAATGACAATAATTATACATACACAGTAAAGGGTAATTTCAATATTAATGGAGGAAGCTTTTCAGCTAGTTCCAATACCGGATTTGTTGATTTTAGTGGTACCGACCAAACCATAAATAACGGTAATTTTAACCGGGTGCAATTTTCAAATTCCGGCATTAAAACCATAACCGGTACATTTAACACCTTGTACGAAAACGGAAATGCATTATACAGTACCATTATTGTTGCCGATAATGCAATTATGACAGCAGGTGCAGGTTGTTCGCTTAGCATAAAAGGAAACATGCTGTTAAATGCCAATGCCACCTTTAACGATGGCAACCAAAATCATAGTTTTAGCGGAAGGTTCTGGACAGGTACTGGTAACTACGTGGGAAATGGAACTGTTGAATTTAATGGTACTACACAATCAATTTATGCTTCAAAATTTAACAATCTAACTCTTAGTAACCAGAGCATCGGTGATACTTATAAGTATTTACTGGGTGATGTAACATTAACGGGCAACCTAACTTTAAATGCCTATTACTTTGATGTTGATGCCTACCAAATCACAGGAAATGGCACGGGGACATTTGCACAAACAGGCACATCAAGAATTTATGTGCGCGGTGCCGATAACTATCCTAAAAACTTTGCCACCTATAACCCTACTGCAACAACCTACGCGTTTTATACCGGAGCTACCGATCAAATTGTTAGGGGGGCAACCTATGGAAACCTATATTTGAACAGTACCACCACCAAAACCCTTGAGGATGCAATTGTTGTTAGGGGATTGCTCTATTTTTACGATAACGGCGTTACATTAAACGCTGCCAATAACACCATCAATATTGAAGGAAGTTGGTACAACCAATATTCAGGTACATTTATCCCAGGCACTGGTGAAGTTGTTTTTGATGGTACAACAGGCAATCAGGCCATATATTTAGGATCATCGGTGGTAAATCCATTTTATAAGCTAACAGTTGATAAAACTCCCTCCACTTCATCCGTTATTTTTAGTGGCCATGATGCTATTATACAAAACGATTTGTTAGTTCACAGTGGAATATTTACTGTTTATACCGGATATACGGCAACTATTTCAGGTAATCTTACCGCTCAAAATAATGGAACCATTTCAAACAGTGGAACCTATTTATTGAACAAAGCATCAGGCACAGGAACTATATCAACAAATGGTTCTACGTTAAACCACCTAACTATTAATACGAATGGCACCTACAAGTTGACCGATAACCTTATCATGGATGGTAACTTTACTTTGGAACACGGTATTTTTAACCAAAATGGTTATAGGGCTACCCTTGGAAATTACTACGATGTGGTAAATATTTATGGTGAATATCAAGTGACCGCCGGAGGATCGCTTTTATTGGGCGATCAAACAACATTTGGAGTAAAAACGGGTGGTATAATTAAAGTTGTTGGTACATCCGACAATTATGCATCAGTATTGAACCGTACCGGGCGCTATTACTTTAATGTGGAAAGTGGCGCAACCATCCATGCAAAATATTATAATTTTGCTTATATGCGCGCCTCGGGTATCAAAGTAAGCAGTGGGGCATTCATTGATGCTACCAATAATTTCAGTTTTGGCACATTTAGCAATCCAATAGCCGCTGGTACCTGCCTCAACATTGAAAACGATCAGGAGATTTTTGGTGAAGGTTCATGCATGGAAGGAATATCATTCCCCGATAATCCGGGTTCAGGCGCAGTAAATGTGCGTAAGGATTACGCTACAGCCGGTCAAATAGAATTATTTAATGCTACCGGATTACTGTCGGGACAGAACTATGAAAGTGACCCATCGAACCTGATTTTTTGGACAGGCGATGTTGTACTAACCTGGACCGGAGCTGTTAGCAGCAACTGGTTTAATACGGCTAACTGGTCTTCCTCATCTGGTGCCTCCATAATTCCTGATCAATCTTCAACCGTTGTTATCCCAACAGGGACTTCAAATTTCCCAATCATTAATAGCGATAGCGCATTTGCAAAAGCTATTACCATTGACGCAAATGCCTTTTTATTTGTAAACAATCCTTCAGCAGCAGCCACATCATTATTTGTAATGGCCAATATACAAATTAACGGCACACTCTCTATGACCAATGCCACCGATACCTTGGAGGTATATGGGAACTGGTCGCGCGGCAATAATGGGAATTTTATACCGGGCAATGGTTCAGTTGTTTTCTCTGGGGTTGGTTCAAAATCAATCCAAAACCGTAATTCTAAATTCAACCATTTAAATATCAATAACAACGGAACCGTTCAAACATTAAGCAACCTCGAAGTACTTGGCAACTTTACCATAAGCACAGGTAGTTTTGATGTAACCACATCGAATCGGATGCTGACTATTGGTGGCAATTATATCAACCTAGGCACATTTACCGCTCAATCGGGTTTAGTTGTTTTTAATGGTACAGGCAGTAAAACGTTGGATCCCGGCACCTCGGCTTTTTACGATTTAGAGATTGAGACCGGTAATTATTCCTTAACCAATCACAATCTGTCAATAAACCGCAATTTTGATATTACCGGCGGTTCATTAGCTTTATCAGGCTTGACCTTGTATATGGGCGACGATTCAGGATCCGACGATTTGACCATCAATGGAGACCTGTTGGTTGGAAACGACGGTATTCTCCGCTTGGGTAATAATGCAACCTTAAATGTAGGTGCCGGAGGTTTACTTTCATTAAAAGGAACTGACAACCACGAGGCAACCGTTACTCACCGAACTACTGGCCGTTATTCGTTCATAATAGGTTCAGGTGGTGAATTACAAGCCGATTATTATAAAATTGATTATTTGAATGCTACCGGTCTTTGGTTCCAATCCGGATCCGTTTTAGCCAAAGACACTTTTAATTTATCGAATGGCAGCTTTTCGGAAGGAATAGCTGGCGGTCAATATATTTGGTTTGAGAACAATTATACCAATGATGATGATTCAGTGCTTATTGCAAATATTTATTTTAACCAAGGAGCCACCTATAATGCCAAACGCAACAATGCAACAACCAATGGGATTATCCGTTTTAAAGATGCCGTAGGGGTAGTTTCTGGGTACTTCTTTGAATTAGATGATCTAGTAGCAGTTACTGGTAGCATTGTGTGGCAATATACCGATCCTATTCTTATTTGGAAAGGTGGTAATATTTCCGGACCCGATACCGACGGTACCAGATGGGATAATGCAAACAACTGGCAAGATCAAAGTTCCGGGCCGGGTGTACCATCAGCAAGCACCAAAGTATTTATTTACGATGTAAGTGCCGGTTCAAATAAATACCCTGTACTGAACGATGGCCTTGATGTTACCATCCGCAGCCTGACTATTTATAGCGGAGCTTCGCTAACAATTGGTGGAAATAAAAACTTCACTGTAACTAAAGACCTAATATTTACGGGTACATTACAGGTATCTTCTGGTTCAGCTTCAACAATATATGTTGGGGGCCAGTTCTCGAATGGTGGAGTATTTACCCATGGCGGGGCTTCTACACACATTTGGGCAACTACCGACAACAATACCATTACCAGTAATAACAGCGATTTCTATAATCTTACTTTAAACAGTGGAGGCGATGGATCGGGTAGTGCAATATTTACTACTGGTAGCTCATTAACCGTTTTAGGTAATTTCTCGCTTGTTGCCGGAACATTAACTGTGGCCAATGCAGCACATCAACTTGCCATTAAAGGTAATTTTAGCAACCAAGGCACGTTTAACCATGGCAATGGAACGGTTTTACTTGATGGTAGCACAGCACAGAATATTAGTTCAACCACAGCACTTAAATTTTATAATTTACAAAACAATGGCACTGGCGCCAAGAACCTTTTAAGCGATATTGAAATACAAGGAAAACTAACCAATAACAGCGCATTTAATGCCGGCAGCTACAATATTTTAATTAAAGGCGATTGGGCAGGAAACGGAACATTTTCCGGTGGAGCCGGCAATGTTGTTTTCTGTGGTGCGGTCTCACAGCGTATTACTAAAAATGAAACCTTTACCAATCTGGTAATCAACAATACGGCTGCAACCAACCCCATTTCGCTGAATGGTATCGTTACTGTTACAGGACAATTAACGTTAACCGATGGTTTAATAACTACCAGTACATCAAAGTATCTTCAAATGAATGCTACCGCAACTTTAACAGGAGGCAGTGCAAATTGTTATGTTAATGGGCTCATCCGTAAAGTGGGCTCATCCGATTTTCTATTCCCCATCGGATCTTCAGATCAATATGCCCCGTTGGAGATTACCAGTTTAGGTACTTCTTCTGATTTCTCGGCTCAATATTTTGATGTGGCTCCTACCAATAGGACTAATTTACAGGTAGGTTTGAATGCCGTAAGCAATGCAGAATATTGGAACCTAACGCGTAATTCAGGAACATCGACTCCAAGGGTAAGTTTGTACTGGTACAATAATATTTTTAGTGGCATTGACGATTTAGATGTTCTATCGGTAGCCCGCTACAATTCAACTACCAGTAAATGGGAAAACTATGGTGTTAGTAGTGTTATTGCCACACCCGACCATTCTACAGGCCATGCAATAAGCAATTTAACATTCAGCCAATTCGGAAAAATTACCTTTGGCTTTGTTTACCCAACTATTTCGTGGATACCAACCAACGGTTCTGCATCATTCACCGATAATACAAACTGGACCGGAACTGTTGTTCCAACGGAGCAGGCCAATATTACTATCCCCAACATTGGTGCCGGTACCTACCCAATTGTTTCATCCATTTCGCAAAAAACATATAATGTAACCATTGAAGATGGAGGAGTATTAGCTATTGCCGACAATTTCAACCTTGATGTTTATGGCACCTTTACTTTAGCCAATACCGGAAGACTAATCCTTGGAACGAATTCTTCGATAAATGTTTATCAAGATTTTACATCAACAGGAAGCATCACTTGCGGAACAACCTCAACAGTAAAATTTTCGGGCAGCACAACACAAAACATTGTTTTGGACACTTGCTATAACACCATTTTCAATGGATCGGGTACCAAAAACCTAAGCAGCGATATCGTTGTATTAGGAAGTGTTAATACTACCAACAATGTAAATGCCGGAAGCCATACAATAACTGTATTTGGGAACTGGACAACCAGTGGTACATTTAACGCGGGCACTAGTACAGTAATCCTGAAAGGAACAGGCACGCAAACCATTACCGAACCTTCGGCTGGCGGTTTCTATAATTTGGTGATCAACAACAGTTCCGCAACAGTTCCGCAAATTTCATTGGGTGGTAATGTTTTAGTAAATGGTTTGCTCACCTTAACCGATGGAATTGTAAATTCAACGTCCACTAGAATGTTACGTGTTGGCAATACAGGAACGGCTTCAACCGGATCCGACACATCGTATGTTCAAGGTGTACTTTACAAATATGGAATTACCGATTTTGTTTTCCCTATTGGTACTAATTCAATCTTAGCGCGGATAGGAATATCAAGCATGACGGGTTCGGGTAATTTTAGTGCATCGTATTTTGCCAATCCTCACACTGATTTAACTCATAAAGTAATTGGTCTTGATAGGGTAAGTGGTATTGAGTATTGGGATTTATCAAGGCCATCAGGTACGGCAACTCCTTATGTTACCTTACATTGGACCGATTCATCAAGAAGCCAGATTCAAAACCATTCACAATTACGGGTTTCACATTATACCAGTGGATCGTGGCAAAATATGGGCAACAGTGCTTCAACAATAAATGCCGATAGTTCCGGCTTTGTTCAATCTTCGGTACGGTTTACAACTTTCAGCCCGGTAACACTTGGGTCGGGCGATGCTTCCAATCCACTTCCTATTGAACTGATTTCATTCGATGCGGTTCAATTAAATTCTAATGTATTGCTTACATGGCATACACTTACAGAAACGGACAACAGAAATTTCACAATTGAAAGATCCTCCGACAACAAGTTGTATAAACCCATTTTTCAAATTGACGGTGCCGGAACTAGTAGGGTTGAAAACCATTACCAGTTTGTAGATAAATATGTTTCAAGTGGGGTGTATTATTACCGACTCAAACAAACCGATTACAACGGTCAATCTAATGATTGTGGTAAAGTGGTTAGTGTTAATGTTTCCAATCAATTTGAATCTACCTTAACAGTATATCCTAATCCATCGGTAAACTCAAATATCAATATTTCATATTCCGATCGGGAAAATTTACCAATTGAAATAAAAATTATCGACATGCTGGGTAAAACCCAATTCATAAAAGAATACCAACTTAGCAATGGATATTTGGAAACAAATTTGGAAAATGAATGCAATCTGATGCCAGGAACCTATTATATGATCCTGTCGAACAGCCAAAAGATACAACAGGTGCAATTCAGTATTGCGCATAATTAATTCGGTTGCAGTATTTTTAAAACTGCACGGATATTTATCAAGAGTACCCCTAAAAAGAGGAACTCGAAAATAAAAATCCGTGCAGTTTTTTTGTGTTTTGTGAGGCAACCTTTTAACAACTAATCCTGTCTATTAAAGTTGAATCACAAACCTTTATGTCATGAAAAACGTATTCTTTCCCCTCCTCGTCTCCTTTTTAATAATCAGTTGTTCTACTGAAGAAGTGAACCCCAAAAAGGAAATTCCGGGCGATCCGGTGTTAAAATCAGCCATTGCTGAGCAAAACAATACTTTCGCGATGGATATTTTCCGCGAAATAGCATTGAATGAAGAAACGGGTAAAAATATCTTCATCTCACCCATGAGCATGTATTATGCTCTTGGAATGGCAGGTACCGGTGCAGCTAACGAAACCAGGGACGAATTTTTCGAATTGCTGGGATGGCAGAATCAATCCGATTCATCGGTATTGCAAGCCATGAAATCGTTGTACAACGACATTTCGCCGGCTAACAACGGAATCACACTCGAAGTAGCCAATTCCCTTTGGCAACGCGAAGGTGCTGCTATAAAAGACTCCTACAAAAATCTGGTTGCCGAATATTTTGATGCACAAGTAAGCGCTCTGGATTTTGCCGATCCAGCTTCGGTTGATGTAATAAATAACTGGATTGAGGAAAAAACCCACGACCGGATTCAGGATATGCTCGATACCATTTCGCCCGATGCCATTATGTATTTAATAAATGCTATCTATTTCAAGGCCGATTGGAAATATAAGTTCGATAGAGATGAAAACCAGGAAATGACCTTTACAAAAGCGGACAATGAACCAATCACTACCACCTTTATGCGACAAAAAGGCACCTTCCGTTTTCAGAAAAACGAATATTGTTCAGCCATTTCGCTCCCATACACCGACAGTAATTATTGCATGATTGCACTTTTACCTAATGAAACAATAGGAATTGATGGACTTATAGAGCAGTTAACCATTGAAAACTGGAAAAAATGGAACAACGACCTGACCTACCAGGAGGTGGAATTGAGTTTACCAAAATTCAAATATGTGTATGGCACCAAACTCATTAACCAGGAACTTCAATCGTTAGGTCTTTTAAAAGCGTTTAATCCCGATGAAGCCGATTTTTCAAACATCACCGATGACCAAATCTTCATCAGCCGGGTGATGCACAAAGCATTTATTGAAGTGAACGAAACCGGAAGTGAAGCTGCTGCCGCTACCATTATTGAATTCGAGTACACGTCAATTGGGGAACCGGAACCTGTTTTTAATGCCAACCGTCCTTTTATTTTTGCCATTTATCATCAACCTTCGGCCAGTGTTCTATTTGTTGGTAAAGTAGCTTATCCTGAACAAGAATAATAATTGAACTAAATCCTGATAATTGGAAAAGTAGCGTCATTCTTACTATCCTCCCTATCATGCCATTTAATCAGTTGTAAATATATTTTGAAAACATATCTATTTATATAGATATGTTTATTTTTGGCATTACATTTGTCAAGCAATTAGAAAATAAAAAATTATGACCGATTTTAATCAATTAATCAAAAGTGAAGTACCGGTTTTGGTTGATTTTTATGCCGAATGGTGTGCTCCGTGCAAAATGATGCCTCCAATTCTACGTCAGGTAAAAGACGAACTGGGTGATAAAATAAGGATAATAAAAATTGATACCGATAAACATCCGGCACTTTCCGAAAAATTGCAAATAAGAAGCATTCCAACCATGATGCTGTTCAAAAAAGGCGAAAAAACATGGCAAACATCGGGTGTGATGCAAGCCAGTCAATTAGTGAACGTGCTGAAACAATATTTAAATTAAGAAGTTAGAAGGCAGAAGTCGGAAGACGGAAGTTAGAATACAGAAAACGGAAGACGGAAGTTAGAAGTTAGAAGACGGATTTCCATTAAGAGACAAATAAAAATATTGATATTGAATCACTTAACTAACGAATAAATATAAAATAGTAACAAACCATTAAATTTACAAAAATGAGAAACATTCTATTCGTATTACTTTCTTCGGCGTTCCTATTTACGCAGGCTTGTACCAATGGGAAATCAAACAATACCGAAAAAGATAGCAATGCCACTATGGCCGGAACCAAAACCAATGATTCAAAAACAGTGGTTATACACCTTACCAAAGCACAGTTTTTAGAGAAGGTTTGGAATTTTGAAGCCAGTCCGGACAAATGGGTTTACTTAGGCGATAAACCGTGCATTATTGACTTTTATGCCGATTGGTGCCGGCCATGTAAAATTGCCGGTCCTATTTTGGAAGAGTTGGCAAAAGAATACAACGGACAGATTTATGTGTATAAAATTGATACCGAAAAAGAGCGCGAATTGGCAGGAGCTTTTGGTATTCAAAGCATTCCTGCTTTCTTGAATTGTCCTATGGAAGGTCAACCTCAAATGAGTGCGGGAATTGCTAACAGTCCTGAAGAAACTAAAAAAATGTTCAAAGGAATTATCGATGATTTTTTGCTAAAGAAAAAATAGTACCCAAATTGAGCGATTTGGAAAAGCAAATCACTCAATCGACTTAGAAATTGTAAATAATTCACTTTATACTGTTCATCTATTCGATGAATTACAACATTTTCTAGGTCGGGGTTATACCTAAGTAAAGCGCTTTTTCCCCCGAGGGCTCGGGGTCAAATCGCTCAACTTAGGTATTATTTTAAATTCCATTCAATAAAAAAAAAGCCGGGTATTCTAAGAGGCCACTGAAAAAGTATCTATTATTTCATGTAGTCCATAAAAGGATAACTGGCAGGTGAAGACCAATTCTTCATCTACCAGTTTTTTTTAAGTGTGAAGTGTATTTTTTCTGGTTAAA
>Ga0172379_10001470_pt1 | contig 46564 bp, 47 predicted proteins | sample GrowelOW334metaG_FD_119756 | JGI IMG/M metagenome (GOLD analysis project Ga0172379, IMG submission 119756) | Groundwater microbial communities from an aquifer near a municipal landfill in Southern Ontario, Canada - Groundwater well OW334 metaG | ecosystem: Environmental > Aquatic > Deep...
AGATAGTTCAACTAAATCACCAGGCACACCATTAAAAGCAAGAACTAAAAGAGGTAAACCGTCTACGGCTTGCGTTAATGTTAGTCTTTGACTCGGAGAACCTTCCGTATTTATAGATAAGCCGGTTATTGGTCTGACTATAGGATTTATCATTATTGTTGCTGTTTCCCCAAAAACCTGAAACCCGACACCGGGGTCTCTTGCTATAACAGTTTCCACTGCCGTACTTTTTAATAATTCGCTGCCACCTCTATTTTTAATTTCGATATTAACCATAACAAATAATATCACAAAATTACATTAAGTAAACAGGCCAATACCTCAAAAAACACTTATCTCCCTCTCAGGTAAATTAACTGACCATCATTTACAATCGTTTCGCTTCGCCTCTCTATTCTATACAAACAACTTTCAAACCCTAAGGCCAACCATCCTTCGCTTCTTGATTCATAAACCACACTTCTTCTTTGAATTGTTCCATTTTTAACCCAAGCATCATATACCGTATCTGCAGTAGTACGCCTACTATTGTGTTTCTTTCCGTTATTACTAAGTTCGTTGTGGACTTGAACCTCATTTCTAATCTGAAAGCCTTCCCATCCCAGTAGCTTAACACCATCTCCAAATGCAGTAACTTTTGTTAACCCTATACAATCCCACACCACAACTGGTCCTACAGCTATCGATCCTTTAATTAGCTGAAAACTCCCTACCATACTATTTAAAATAGGAAACTCCACTCCGTTAGGGCATTTTTCAATACTAAGAAATGTGGACATTTACGTATTAATAATAGGTGGCGTATTCTATCACACAATATATCAGAATTCGGTTCCGAAGTTATATATTCAAAACATCCAAAGTTACCCAAGTCATGATTTAGTTATAATAACTTATGTTGGAAAGTATCAAAAAAACCCTAGAATCACTGCCCACTACTCCCGGAGTCTATATTTACCGTAATTCTAACCAAGAAATAATTTATGTGGGTAAGGCCATCAACCTCAAACGCCGGGTCAATCAGTACTGGCAACGCGACGACGCTCTCGGTCCCAAAACTAAACTTCTGGTTTCCCAAATTACCTCAATTGAAACTATCAACCTCGACTCAGAAATTGAAGCACTGATTACCGAAGCCTCACTAATTAAAAAATATTTACCCAAATACAACTCCCAACTTCGAGATGACCGAAGTTACCTCTATATATGTATTACCCACGACACTCTACCTCGCATTTTTCCCTCTCATCGGGCCAACATCCCCCCCGGAGTTTTGTGGTATGGGCCTTTTCCTGATGGGGGTTCAGTTCGTCGCCTACTAAACGTTCTCAGACGCATTTTTCCCTTTTATGGTCTTAAAGCTCACCCAACACGGGAGTGTTTGTATTGTCATCTAAATCTCTGCCCCGGACCTACCCCTGATCCTAAAACTTATCGTCGCAATATAGGTTACGTAAAAAAAATCCTCTCCGGAAACTTTACTTACCTGGTTCGCCGTTGGGAAAAGGAAATGAAAACCGCCGTAAAACTAGAAGACTTTGAAACCGCTCTCATCATTCGAAATCAATTATTCTCATTTAATTACATTATTTCTGGCTGGCATCACTTAAACAAGCTATATTCATCAGTTAATTTACACGATGATTTAGCCAGTCGGGCCACCCACGAACTCATGTCCGTCCTCTCCCCCTATTTCAAACTGACCGTAATCAACAAAATTGAAGGGTTTGATATTTCCAATTTAGGCGCCAAGTATTTTTCTGGCTCCCAGGTTGTTTGGGAAACAGGTATCATGGATCGCGCCCAGTACCGCCACTATCGGGTAAACACCAAAATTAGCCAGGATGATCAGTTCATGATCCGTGAGGTCCTCTACCGGCGCCTCAAAAACCCTCAGTGGCCTTATCCTGACCTCTTTTTAGTTGACGGGGGTAAACCTCAAGTAACTGCTGCCACCCAAGCCCTTGATTTGGCCCAAGTCCATATCCCGGTTATAGGTTTGGCCAAAAAGGAAGAACTGATTGTAATTAAAACCGAACGTGGTTTTGAAGAAGTCCGCTTACCCAAACATTCTCAAGCACTTCTTTTACTCGAATCAATCCGCAACGAAGCCCATCGCTTTGCTAATCGTTACCGCCGCCTTCAAGCTGCTAAAATTAACCAACTGTGAACGCCTACCATTCCGTTTCCGTCGTAATTCCATGTTTCAATGACGCCTCAACTCTCCCAACCATCATCTCTGTTCTTAATCAGTCAGTAATTGGCCAGGTAGTTATTGTTGATGACGGCTCAAATCCTCCCTTGCCTCATTCACTAACTTCGCTCCACCCACATCTTACCTTAATTCGCCATCCCCAGAATCTTGGAAAATCTTTGGCCCTAAAAACAGGCCTGGCAGCAGCCAAGTGTCCGATAATATTATTTCTTGACAGTGATTTACTTGGTTTAACTTCAAGTCATATAAAGTTATTGACTCAACCGGTAATTCGCAAACAATGTAATATGTTAATTGGTGAAGTTACTGGTTTACTGCCAATTTTTCAGTTAACCGGTTATTCAATCGCCTACAGCGGCCTTCGTTGTTTCAATAAAACTCTTTCACCCATTGTCCGGAAATCCCTTAATCATGTTGGCTACATTAATGGATTTTTAGTTGAAGCCCAAATGAACTCGCTACTATTTGGCCACTATAAAATTTGTGGCACCAGGCTAGCTGGTTTAAGTCAAAGTTACAAAATATCCAAATTTGGTATTAAAGGTTTAATTAACGACCTAAAGATTATGTATAAAATTGGTACTTATCTTGGTTGGTTCCGGCACTTGTCTCAGTTACGTTTTTCTCGCCAGTTAATTACCCGCCATTAGTTCTTTCATTCGAGTAATTACTTCTTCTTTACCCTCAAAATGTTTTCTGGCTGGCTCCAACTTGGCAATCAACCACTCAGCCAAACCATTCTTTAAATCCAGTGGAAAAAGTTTATCCTGACGGTAATCGCTCTCAATTTCGGCCAACGTAGTGTAAGTTACATCGCCCCCAAACCTCTCGGGTCGCTCAATTTTAAACTCGCCACTCTCACTTCCCCAAAACACCAGTGTTTTGACCCAATTAAGTAAGGGGTTAAATTCCACGATCTTAGGTGGCCCGTAGGCCTTTTTAATTTTATTCCGTATTTCATCTGGAGTGTCGTGAACAAATATCGCACTGTTTGGTTTTGATTTACTCATTTTCAATGATTCATCATCGTTGGTACCCGCCTCCGGTCCACTCAGTCCGGCAATTAGATTCTGATGAATTGCTACTGGTGTCATGTGATTCCTTGGAATTTTTTTAATCGCCTCCCTGGCTATTACATGGGCTTTCCTCTGGTCCATTCCCGCATGGGCCAAGTTGACTCCCATTGTCACAATATCAGCCACTTGAAGTGGTGGGTAAAACAAAGTCGCCATATCCACATCCGTTCCCTGTTTTTTACCCATAATCGAAATCGATCTTAAGTTTCGTGATAATGTTACCTGTTTCCCAATTTCCATAAAATTCTGCCAGTGTTGAGGGTTAGATTCATAGAGTTGCTTGCCTGAAATAAATTCCACCTCATCACCCCTAAGTCCAAAGCATTTCAGTGACCCAATCAGCGCTTCTTTAAAGTAATTTTCCGAGGCCCATCTAATGTTCTCCCAGTTGCCACCCAATTTATTATTTAAAAATGTGTGGAAATCTGCCAAAAATACTCGACACTTTACACCAGCCGCAATAAAATCAGCAATTTTACCCATCGACAAATAACCGGTACCCAAATGTACCAGTCCCGAAATTTCAAAACCAATATAATGCGACAGTGGAGTCCCCTTATCAAGTAAGTAAACCAAATCTTCCCGAGTTATTATTTCTTGGCAATTCCTGCCAATTAACTCTACCTTCGTATTAGTATCCATACTCAATTATACTAATAATCTGCCTCATTCTTCTTTCTAATTTTTCGCCCATCAGATCCGTTTGGCCATTATTAACAATCGTCGCCAATCTGTACCAAGCGGCCAACAGGTTTGTACAATCAGACTGGTCTTGGCGTCGTCTCGGTAATTTAAATAGCTAATGTCACTAGCCGATACAATTTTTTTCTCGGTTACTGCGTAAACCAAAGACTCATCTCCTCGCCTAATTACCATCTGATCGCCAACCACCAAATCTCCTAACATATAAAATACAGCGTTATTCCTGACTCTGCTTAACCCCTGACTGGTTGAGTGGGCAAATATAAAACTAGCCTGTCCGGTTTCTTCTCCAGGAAGGGGTGTCCCCTGGGCATGAGCCACTTTTCCCTCATCAAGTACTTTTAAATACTCACTGGCATTAAATGGAGAAATTTTTGTAGCCAGTTTAGCCCTCGCCCCAATCTTTGGTATTTCAATTTCATAGTTCCAAATTTTTAAGTTACCTGTAACCTGATTAATTGAAGTTGTCGGTTTTGGCTCTAATCTCACTTGTTTGGGTCCCGGTTTATAAAACAATCTGACTCTAACGTAGGACGCGACCAATGGTTGATACAAATAACCAAGGTAAACGATTGATACGACAATAACTACATTGGCTGCACTAAAAACCCACTGTGCTAAATTACCGGGGTTATTAAACAATACCCCGCTACCTCTTGGTTTTTTTATACTTCTTTTTTTTGGTCTGACTCTTAATAAATCCCACACATTCAATTCTATCAAACCCCAAATCTTTGTTAATAAAAATACATATATAGTATGTTTGATTTGACAAATCGTCATCATTTTTCTAATATACATTCCGCAGTGGTACAAATAGCGTTTAATAACCGACTTGGTCAATCTAATGACCGTTTTATTACCGGTAACGCTATGTCCATTATTATTTGCCTCACCAAATAGACAAGGTGGCTGTTATTTCCACCTTCTACATTACTGGGAGGTTTTTTTTGCTACTATGAGCACCAATAACAACAGAACACTACTAACTCAGGCAGGATTTCTTGAACTGGATTCACAGCTAGCACTCTTTCGCCAAAAGCGTGACCATTTAATCACTCAGATTGAAGAAGTTGCCCTTCCTGATGAAAATGGCGAAGACGGCTTAGCCACTCAGTTGAAAGAAGAATTAGAAGTCGTTAACGAAAAAATTTCACATCTTGAAGAAGCTTTGGTTAATGCTGAAATTGTTACTGAAAACAAAAATGGGGTTATTCAAGTAGGATCGAGAGTCAAGGTGACCATTGCTAATGGTTCCGAAAAAGAATTTAACATTGTCTCTCATTTGGAGTCCAACCCTGCTGCCAATAAAATCTCTGATCAGTCACCTTTAGGCCAAGCTCTAATGGGTAAAAAAGTTAACGATCAGTTTAATGTTGAAGCTCCGGTTGGCTCTATTACATACAAAATCACCGCTGTCCTTTAAAATAACTCAATGTCAGATTTAATCGGCCAACGTCTTGAGAAGTTAAAAAAAATAAAACAATCAGGCGTTAATCCTTTTCCCCAACCTAATTTAACCCTTAAGCAAACTTGTCTTGAAGCGTGCGTTTCTTTGGGTAAAGAAGTCGTCCTGGCTGGTCGTATCATGGGAATACGGGGACACGGAAAAATTTTGTTTGCTGATCTTCGGGATCAGACTGGTAAGATCCAACTCTTTTTTCAGCAAAAAGTCTTAGGTGACCGTATGGATTTCCTAACTAACTTTGATGTGGGGGACATTATTAGCGTCAAAGGAATGGTGATTACTACCAGCGCTGGTGAGGTTACGGTTGATGTAAATGAGTATCAATTACTTAGTAAAAATCTTCGTCCGCTTCCTGAAAAATGGCATGGTTTAACTGATATAGAAGAACGTTACCGTCAACGCTATCTGGATTTAGCCATTAATCCCGATGTTCAAAGGCTCTTTATTTTAAGAGCAAAAATATTAACCGGTCTTCGTCACTTCCTAGACGATCATGGCTTTTTGGAAGTGGAGACTCCTATCCTTCAGCCGATTTATGGAGGTGCCTCTGCCCGGCCTTTTGTTACCCATCATCAAGCGCTCGACCAGGATATGTACCTGCGTATTTCCGACGAGCTTTATCTTAAGCGCTTAATCGTTGGTGGATTTGAAAAAGTTTATGAAGTTTCACGCGATTTTAGAAATGAAGGCATGTCCCGCTTTCATAATCCCGAATTTACCCAAGTTGAATTCTATTGGGCTTATGCTGATTATGACGTACTCATGTCATTTACTGAGGAGCTTATTGCTCACCTGGTAAATCTAACCAACGGTTCCAGTACTGTCACCTATCAGGGTCACGACCTCAGTTTCGCCGCTCCTTTTCCCCGCCTGACTTTTCGTGACGCAATTTTAGAACACACCTCAGTTGATATTGACTCACTTAAATCTGTCAAGGAATTTTTAAGCGATATAAAATCTAAAAATATAAAACTTGATTTAAATGGAGTCTATGGTCTTGGTGCTCACTTCGATGCGCTTTACAAAGAACATGTTCGGCCTAAACTCATCGGTCCGCTATTTTTAACCGACTACCCCGCCGAAATGATAGCCCTGGCCAAGCGTAAAGAAAACGACCCCTCAAAAATTGCCTCTTTCCAGCTATTGGCCTGCGGCACTGAGCTTCTTAAAGCTTACAACGAGTTAAACGACCCGGTAGATCAGTATGAGCGTTGGCAAGAAGAAGAAAAATTGGAAGGTGAAGGCGCCCAAAACGCTATGGTCCTTGACCGGGATTATATTCGGGCTCTGGAATACGGCATGCCGCCCACTGCCGGCTGGGGTATGGGAATTGATCGGTTAACTCAATTTTTAACCGACTCTCCTACCATCAAAGACGTCATTCTTTTTCCGACTCTTCGCAATGAACCGGATTCCCAAATCGAATTAACCGTCGAGCAACTGACTGCTCCCACTAAAAAGACATCTGCGACAGCTTCTCAAGATATTGGCTTTGCCAACCCATTAGTAGTTATTGGTCAGGTTACTGGAATTGACTCTATCGAAAACTCAGATAAATTAAAGCTCTATCATGTAAAAACTTCCCCCACCGATATATTAAACATCACCTCCTCTTGTGACAATGTTAAAGTTGGCGATATTGTGCCCGTAGCTCTACCAAACGCCTTGGTATTTGCTCCAAATGGCAAAACCCAAAAAATTAAACCGACTACCTTGCGGGGAATAATGTCTGAGGCCATGATGTGTTCGCCTTTAGAGATTGGCGTCTCCGATAATCACACCAGTATTTTCCTTCTGCCCCCAGATCTCTCCCAATTCCTAGGCCAACCCCTCGCCTTACATTTCAAAATTTAACCAACCAGATATACCAGCTCCCCACTGTGGGTTTCCTGGTTTACTTTGAGTCCTGCTTCTTTACCAATTTCTAGTTGGGCAATTGGTAAATGGTCTACTTGCAGCGACTCCACCGTTTGAGTAAAACCGTTCCCCTCATCTCCAATCCTAATCACGTCACCAACTTTAATTGGCTCTTGTGTGGCTTCCAAAACTGCTACCATAATCTTGGGGAAAAAATGTGTAATCTTACCTGCTACACTATTAGTCATCTTATTTATTTGTATAATAAGTAACAAATAATCTTAACATGTCTTCACTATTTACTGTTAAATACTCCGCGGAAAAAGATTTACAAAATTATATCGATCGTTTGTTTAGCACCCGTTCCGTTGACTATGGTTCCGATCATTTTGCCTTTGTGAGTCGCTTCCTACCTCCTGAAATAATGAAGTTCTCTAAAAGTTACCCCAAATTATGAGAGTGCGAAGCAGGTGATGCGTGATTATTGGAAAAACTCCCGACCTAAATATTTTAAACAAGAGTCATTGTTTGTTGCCAAATGGATAGAAACTATTTTAAACCAGGAAAAAGATTTAATTATTAAACCCTTAGAAAGGGTCTATCAAGCCAAGTTTCCTTTCAGTCAGATTAAGGTTTACATGACTACCATTCCTATTTGTCCGTATAATTACTCTCAGCGCTGGTTTATGGTATTAAAGCAATCTAAAATAACAAGTTTTATCAAAACTGCCCTGCATGAACTAAATCATTTTATGTTTATTTACTATTATCAACAAAAGTTAGAATCTAAAAATTTTAATCCTAATCATATTCATTTTGTACGAGAAGCATTAGCAATTCTAACCAGCTGGGACGGTGTAGAAAATGATAATAAGCCAAAAATTCAGGAACTTCAAAAATATATTTATTCACTCCACCGGTATAATATTGAAAATATTATTGATTTGGCTCTAAAGCAAAAATCTCTATTTTTATGACCATAGATTTCCCAAACCGTCAAAAGTATTTAGAGGCAGTCCAGGCTCAACTAGAACAGAATATTTACTATCATTCACTGGCTCTTGAAGCCTGTATGGCCGGTCTTTACGATTATCTGCAGCCACAAAACCGGTTATCTCCCTCAGACCCTCCCCGTGCCGATTGGCTTTTGGCAGGACTAACCCACGATGTTGATTACTCTGGTGAGTTTAAAGACTCACATCCGACAAAAACCAACGCTGCCCTTGCTAAATACAACTTGTCTGTAGGTCAAAATATAATCGATATCATCTTGGCCCATGACAGCAGGCAGGGGATACCTAAAACAAATTTAGCCCAATGGTCTATTTATTGCGCTGACTCGCTCACTGGTCTAATCGTGGCTACAGCTTTAGTCATGCCAACACGTAAATTGGCCGACGTTAAACTGTCCTCAGTAGTTAAGCGGTTTTTGAAAGAACCAAAGTTTGCTGCCGGCACCCGCCGAGCCGAAGTAAGTGAGTGCACCAACCCTCAAGGACTTAATTTACCTCTTGAAAATTTCATCGAAATTTGTCTTACATCCATGACTGAAATATCCAGCGAAATAGGTTTATAGTGATATACTCTGATATATTAGCATTTACCGCAAGATTGCGAAAATAAAAGGAATTTTCTGTGCTAAAATAGCTTACCTCGATGTTAGACCTAACTCTTATTCGCCAGCAACCGGACCTTGTTAAAATATCTCTAACCAACCGTCAAAAAGATCCAACTCTTGTTGACCAGTTTCTTCAGTTAGACAAGCAATACCGCTCACTTCTAGTGGAAGTTGAAACTCTCCGTAGTCAGCAAAATCAAATCAGCCGATCAACTCAGGGTAAGCCAACACCTGACCAAATTTCTGAAGCCAAAGTATTAAAAGATAAGCTTACTCAACTTGAAACTCAACAATCCGAGCTTCAGCTTCAAATTGACAGTGTAGTCGAACAAATTCCTAATATTCCATCTGAGGACACACCAGTCGGTCCAGATGATTCAGCAAATGTTGTCATCAAGACAATTGGTTCAAAACCAGTTTTTGATTTTAAACCACTTGATCATCAGGATATAGGAATAAAACTTAACATCATCGATAAAGAAAAGGCCAGTCAGTTATCCGGATCAAGGTTTGGGTTTTATAAAAATCAAGGAGTAATTTTAGAAATGGCTATCATGTTTTACACCATTAAAAAACTTTCTGGTTTAGGTTTTCAATCTATGTTGCCTCCGTTAATGGTTAAGTCAAAAACTGAGTGGGGGTGCGGCTATGCAAGTAACAAGAATTTATTTAATGCCTACTATTCAATCCCTCAAGATGATCTGGTATTTATTAGCAGTTCCGAACATTCAGTAGTACCTTACCACTCAAATGAAGTTTTATCGGAGTCAAAGTTTCCAATAAAATATGTAAACTTTACCCCTTGTTTCCGTCGTGAGTCAGGTACTTACGGTAAAGATATGAAGGGTATGTTAAGAGTCCATCATTTCAATAAAGTTGAAATGAATATATTTACCTTACCTGATTTCGAAATCTCCGATAAAATGTGTCTTGACATGCTTGAAAATGAGGAAAATATTCTGGCTGATTTTGGACTTCATTATCAAGTGGTTGCTGCTTGTACCGGCGACTTACCTCAACCCAATCGAAGAATGTATGACATCAATACTTGGTTTCCTGGTTTAAATGAATACAAAGAAACCGGATCATGTAGCAATTGTGGCGATTATCAAGCCAGACGCTTAAACACTAAAGTTAAAATAAACGGTAAATCAGAATTTGTACACATCTTAAATTCCACGGCTGTTTCCGATCGGGCTATGCTTGCAATTCTTGAGAATCACCAACAAGCCGATGGTTCTGTTCTCATTCCTACTTGCCTCCAACCTTTTACCGGTTTTGACCGGATTACACCTACTTAGTAGAGGAGCCACCCGCTCCGGTTCCCGGGTAACCGTGGAGCCGGAGTAGGACTTTTTTCTTAAGATATAATTACATACCATGTTCCGAGCTTTCAAAAACTTATTTGACGACAGCGCCCGTCAATTGAGCCAGTATAAAAAAATTGTCGCCCAAATCAATTTTTTTGAATCAACCATTAAGCCGCTTACTGACGATCAACTTAAGTCAAAAACTACTGAATTTAAAGATCGTTTGAATAAAGGCGAATCATTGGACTCGCTTCTTCCCCAAGCCTATGCTGTTATTCGAGAAGCTATCTTTCGCACTATTGGTGAACGAGCCTACGACGTTCAGCTTTTAGCCGCCATTACCCTACACCACGGTGCCATTGCCGAGCAACGCACCGGCGAAGGTAAAACCCATTCGGTTATTTTCCCGGCATATTTAAATTCCTTAACTGGCAAAGGTGTCCACATTATCACACCAAACGATTATTTAACCCGAGTAGGTGCCGGATGGTACCCTCAGGCTCTTAATTTATTGGGCATCTCTACTGCCTGTATTGTCCATGAACAATCTTTTATTCTTGACTCGACTTATACCGAACCCACAGAAACTGTTGACCCCCGTTTGTCTCACCTCCGCCCGGTCTCCCGCCAGGAAGCTTATTTGGCCGACGTTACTTACGGTACCAATAACGAATTTGGTTTTGATTATCTTCGCGACCACATGGTTACTGAGGCTTCTCAAAAAGTTCAGCGCCCCGATCCTTATTTTGCTATTGTCGACGAAGTAGACTTTGTCCTAATTGACGAAGCCCGCACTCCGTTAATTATTTCGTCACCCGGAGGTCAGCCCACCGATAATTACTATCAGTTTGCCCAAATAGCGGCTGGTCTCCAGGAAACCGATTACTCAATTGACGAAAAATCCCGTTCAGCCACCTTAACTGAATATGGCATTCGCAAAGTTGAACGTATACTAAAAGTTAACAATCTTTATGAACAATCTTTCGAAACTATCCACTACATTGAAAACGCCATCAAAGCCCGGGCTCTCTTTCACAAAGATCGTGATTATGTGGTCAAAGACGGTGAAATAATCATTGTTGACGAGTTTACTGGCCGCCTCATGAATGGCCGCCGTTGGTCAGACGGGCTTCATCAGGCAGTTGAAGCTAAAGAAAATGTTACCGTTCAGCAAGAATCACAAACTTGGGCTACCATTACCTTTCAAAACTATTTCCGGCTTTACGAAAAACTAGCCGGCATGACTGGTACCGCTTTAACTGAAGCCGAGGAATTTCGAAAAATATATCAGCTTGAAGTCATTACCATTCCTACTCACCGCTCCTTAGCCCGCCGTGACTCCCATGATTTAATTTTCAAATCCCAACGTTCCAAGTATGCTGCCATCGCCACTCAGGTTGAGGAACTACATCGCCTTGGTCAGCCGGTTTTAATTGGAACTACTAGCATTGAAAAAAATCAAATAATATCATCTCTTCTTGCCAAAAAAGGTGTTCCCCACCAACTCTTAAACGCTAAAAATCATCGCTCTGAAGCGGAAATTATTGCCAAAGCCGGAACTCTTGGAGCCGTAACTGTCGCTACCAACATGGCTGGCCGGGGAGTCGATATTATTCTTGGTGGCCCTCGTGACAATGTCGAGCCTTCAAAGTGGCAAGAATTACATGATAAGGTCGTTGCCCTCGGTGGATTATATGTTATTGGTACCGAGCGTCACGAATCCCGCCGCATCGACAATCAGCTCCGTGGTCGGGCCGGTCGGCAAGGCGATCCTGGTTTTTCTCAGTTCTACATAGCACTTGATGATGATTTAATGCGCATTTTCGGAGGTGAAAAAATCAGTGACTTAATGACCCGTTTCCAAATGCCAGATGACACTCCTTTAACTCACCCACTGGTTTCTCGGGTAATTGAGCAAATCCAGGTTAAAGTAGAAGGGTTTAACTTTGATATCCGTAAAAATCTTGTCGAATACGATGACGTCATCAACAAACAACGTCGCATTGTTTACTCATTGCGTGACCGGGCTCTGGCCGATGCTCAAGCAAACCCCGAAGCCCTCTGGGTCTCCACTGAAAAATATTTTCAAAATGAAATTAATCGGCTGGTTGATTTTTCAGTTAATCCGGATTCAGGTGAAACCGACTATTCCCGAGTCGCCTCCGAATTTTCAGAAATCCTGCCTCATTCCGAAAAGGATCGCCAAGCACTAAGTGATGCATTAAAAAAGCCCCCAAGTTCTCAAGACATAAAAGATTTTCTTTTCAAACAAGTTAAGTCTCAGTGGGAGCAACGAGTAACCTACTTTGGCCAATCTCTAGCCACTTCCGTTTTAACCTACTGTATAGTTCGCACCCTCGACCCACTCTGGGTGGAACACTTAACCGCCCTCGATGACCTACGCGACGGTGTTCGTCTCCGAGGGTATGCTCAAAAGGATCCGCTTATTGAATACCGTAAGGAAGGTTACGACATGTTCCAGTCTCTTATGGTTCAGTTTGAATCCAATTTCTCCCGAACTCTTTTTAGACTTGAGCCAGTTCAGTCCCAACCAGCTTCTGTGCCCCAACCTGCCGTTTCCGAGACTCGAGGTAAAGCTTCCGACTATGCTTCAGTCTCATCTGATTCTCAGCCCGATTCTACCCCCCAAGAAGCCAACGGCCGTGTAGTCACCTCAACTGTTCCCATTGAGTCATCAGCCTTAGGCCGCAACGATCCATGTTGGTGTGGTTCCGGCAAAAAATGGAAAAAATGTCATTATCCTCAGTTACAATAAAATAACCGATGATCCGCCTGTGGTGGACCATTACCCATCAATATCCTAAATGAACTATAAAAAAGCCTCAGAAAAGATTTTTAACCAAATCGCTAAATCCAAATCCATTCTTCTCCATCTTCATCCTGGTCCTGATGGAGACTCAGTAGGCTCTGCCTTGGCTATGTATCATTTTTTAAGATCCCAAAATAAACAAGTCACCCTAATATCAGGTGATTCCACAACCCCTCAATCCTTCTTAGTTTTGTCAGGATCAGATAACATCACCAAAGCTAATTATTTTAACATTGACTTAAAACAATTTGATTTGTTTATAATTCTGGACACCTCTTCACTCAATCAAATCTCAAAAATAGACAAAGTAGTGTTTCCCAAATCTTTAAAAACCATTTGTATTGATCATCATCAAAGCAATCAACATTTCGCCGATATTAACTTAGTTGATTTATCGTCACCTGCTACTGCTCAAATAGTTGCTCGCCTATTTCTCCAAAACAAAGTTAAAATCACCCCCGATATGGCCACTTGTTTGCTTTTAGGAATCCATACCGACACTGGTGGTTACAAATACTTTCCAACCTCATCAATAACTTTTAGTATTGCTTCAAAACTAACCAAAATTGCTCCTGATTTTTATCAAACTATTTTTAACTTCGAAAATCAAGATAAACCTGGTAGGTTGTTAATGATGTCCTTGTTGCTAAATAACATTAATACTTACTTCGGCGGAAAAGTAGCCCTGTCTACTGTTTCTCAATCTCAAATTAAAAATAAAAAAATTGAACCAGAAGCATTGTTTACTGTTGATATTGCCAATACCATAAAATCAGTTGTTGGCTATGAAATTGGAGGGACATTAATTGAAGGTAACGATGGTAAAGTAAAAGTTAGCCTTCGAACCCGAGATTCCTCAATCTATGATTTAAGTAAAATAGCAACCTTAACCGGTTACGGAGGGGGACACAAAGCCGCTGCCGGTGCCAGCATCCCATTTCGTTTAAGTAAATCACTAAAAATACTACTTGAAGCCATTGCAAAAAATAATCCGGAACTTGGTTCTCCCTAGTGTTAAAATGTTTCATGGAATCTGATTGTATTTTTTGTAAAATTGTATCTGGTGCTATACCCTGTTATAAAGTTTACGAAGACGCTGATTTTTTAGGGTTTCTGGACATCAAACCATTAAACCCGGGTAACTCCCTAATTATTCCCAAAACTCACCATCGTTGGGTTACTGACGTTCCCGAATTTGGCCGATATTGGGAAGTAGCCAAAATTGTGGCTCTCGCCACCCAGCCCCAAGTTAAGGCCGATTATGTTTCTTTTTTAACCCTTGGAATGGAGGTACCCCACGCCCATATCCGGGTTATTCCCCGGTTTTTTAACGATGCTCACACCCACGGCATTGATACTAATACTTTAGTTAATCTCAGTCCCCAAGAACTATCCAATTTAGCTAGAACTATTTATCAATCAATAAAACCATGACCCCAGATCAAGATTTAATTGACCAACTTAAAATCCTTAACCGTCGCCTGGATATTATTAATAATCCCTTCAAAAATGCCGGCTATAATTTCGTTTCCGGAATTTTTCGTTCACTCGGGTCACTTTTTGGAACTATTGTTGTAGCCGGAGCAATTTTCTATTTCTTTTCATCCGTAGATCTTGTCAAACCAATTACTACTTGGGTGGAAAATATTATGAGTCAAATAAACTGGGAAAAAATCGTTCCCACTCCTACCTATGATCAAAACAGTCTTAATCAATATTTTCAAAAGCCAACCCCAACTTATTAAATGAAACTTTTTCGTTTTGGCTTATTATTAACCTTGTCTATTTTGTTAACCGGTTGTACTCAAGCCAATCTATCTTCACCCACACTGTTAAATACCCCTACACCGCTTCAACCAGCTCCTACTTCTTCTTCTATTTCTTTGCCTTCAATAATTCCAACTGTTTCAGCACTTCCATCTTCGCACTTAATTGATACTTTTTTCGTACCCCAAGCGCCTCAAAAAAATTGGGATCAACCCTGGCAGGACGCCTGTGAAGAAGCCGCTCTGCTTACCGTTCACTATTATTATCAATCCCAAAATCCTTCCATTGATCAGATGGTGGTGGATTACCAAAATATTTTTGATTTCGAAACCCGGCAAGGTTGGGGGCATGATGTTAATCTAAGCCAATTATCTTCCGTAGCCGACTCATTGGGTTATCAATCGTCAATAATTGCCAATCCAACAATTGATCAAATTAAATCCTATATTTCTCAAAACATACCCATAATCGTGCCAGCCAATGGCAAAACTCTTTATCGCGAAAACAAACATTTTAAAAGCGGGGGACCTTGGTACCACCAGATTGTAATTCTGGGATACGATGACAATTCACAACAGTTTACCGTCCACGATGTTGGTACCCAATTTGGTGCCTATTTCAAATATTCATACGACCTTTTACTGGATAGTATTCACGATTGGCCCGAGTCAGGCATTAAAGAAGATATTAACCAGGGAGAAAAGTCAGTCTTAGTTTTGCTAAAATAACCCATGAAAAAATATTCCCTTATCTTCCTTTCCTCACTCCTTCTCACCGGTTGCCAACTGTTTCCTACCCAACCGTCGTCTTCGGCTAGTCCCACCCCCCTAGCTTTCATTTCTCCCCAACCAAGCACATCTATTAGTCCTTCTATTAATTTAAATCCCACTAATATGGAACCTATCGTCAAACTTACTACCTCCAAAGGTGATATTTTAATCAAACTGTATTCCGATAAATCTCCAAATACAGTTGCCAATATTTTATCCAAAGCAGCATCGGGTTTTTACAAAAACTTAACTTTTCACCGGGTAGAACCTGGGTTTGTTGTTCAGGGAGGTGATCCATTAGGTAATGGTACCGGTGGAGGCAAAATAAATTCTGAAATAAATGATGTTCCCTTTAAACGTGGATCTGTGGGTTTAGCCCGAGGTATGGATCGGTCAATCAGCAACGACGCCCAGTTTTATATTTGTCTAGCCACCCAAACTTGTTCTCACTTAAGCAATGAATATGTTAACTTTGGTGAAGTAATTGAAGGTATGGATGTGGTTGACAAAATTGCTGTGGGTGACAAAATTCTTGATTTATCAGACAACACTAAATGAAATATATTCTAATTCCAGTACTACTATTAGCGGTATTTGCGGGTTTCTTAATTTATAAACCAATAAAAACTGTATCAGATGTTCCCGCTACTACGGACATGATTTTATTTTGGGGTGAAGGTTGTCCTCACTGCGAAACAGTAAAAAAGTACATTTCTGAAAATAACATTGAAAAAAAGCTAACTATTAGCCAACTTGAGGTTTACTACAACCGAACCAATCAGAAATTACTTGGGGAAAAAGTAAATCAGTGTGATGAGATTACCGATAAAAACCAGGTTGGAGTACCCCTGGCGTTTATACCCAAAGACGGCAAATGTTTGGTAGGTGATCAGCCTATCATTAATTGGCTCGAGACTTCACTGGTAAAATGAACTGTGGCCAAAACAGATAAGTCTTTTTATTTCACCCCAATCATATTTTTTAGATTGTTTGTGTTTTTCCTGGTTTATCTAGTTATTAATTATTATTTTCTAAACTCTCAAGTTACCCTGCCTCCCTCTGTTACCAAGTATTCCCAAACTTTTGGAGCCTCCATTGCCTCCTCAGCTCAAACTAGTTTAGGTAAATACGCTACCTCATCTGCCACTGTTTCGTATGTTAATAAATTACTAAACGGCCAATTAATAGGCCAAAACTTCAATACACTGACCACAAATATTAAAAATATAATCAATCAACAACTCCAAAAATACCAACGCCAGGTAATTGATAAAATATACCAGGACTTAACCCGCACTCAACCATGACCACAGATCAAATAACAAATTTATCAAATCGCCTGGCCTTAATTGCCCCAAAGCTAAATCTTGACTCCAAACGTACTCAAATTGCCTCTCTCAAACTTAAATCTCAATCTTCGGATTTTTGGCAGGATAATACTGCGGCTTCCTTGGTACTTAAGGATCTTTCCCACTTGGAGTCAGTCGTCTCCTCATATGATCGATTGTCAGATGAATTAAATCAGCTTATGGAGTTTTCAAAAATGATTGATATCAATCCCGATCCTGAGCTAAGTCAAAACCTTCTCGACTCTGTTTCCAAACTAGAAGCTGAAATTAACAGTCTCGAAATTCAAACTTTCTTAAGTGGCAAATATGATTATTCTGACTGTCTTTTTTCTATTCATTCCGGACAAGGTGGTACTGAAGCCATGGATTGGGCGTCAATTCTTTTTAGAATGTATTTAAGGTACCTGGACCGTAAAAAATGGGATTATGTAGTTCTTGACCAAACAAACGGCGAAGAGGTGGGAATAAAGTCAATTTATTTAAAAATTAGCGGTCCGTATGCTTATGGTTATCTTAAGCAAGAAAATGGAGTTCATCGTCTGGTTAGACTATCTCCCTTTAACGCCGACAATCTCCGTCAAACCTCGTTTGCTAAAGTAGAAGTCACGCCTATTATTAAAGACCAAGCTGTTGTTGAGTTGCGTGATGAAGATATTGAATTTTCCGCTTACCGTGCCGGCGGCCACGGTGGTCAAAACGTCAATAAAGTCAGTACTGCCGTCCGACTAACTCACAAAGCCACCGGTATAACTGTTGCCTGTCAAAGTCAACGATCCCAAGAACAAAACCGCCTGCTAGCCAAAGAAATGTTAGTTTCCCGCCTCCTAGCCCTAAAAGAATCTCAGGCTTCTAGTGTTAACAAAGAAATTAAGGGTGACAATATTATTGCTGGCTGGGGTCATCAAATTCGCTCTTATGTTCTCCACCCCTACAAACTGATTAAGGATTTACGCACCGAATATGAAACTTCAAATGTTACGGCCGTATTAGATGGTGACTTAGACGCATTTATTCAGGCATCACTAAAATTATGAGAGTTCTAAAGATAATCTTTGTTTCAATAATATGCTTTTGTTTTTTATCTTGTCTGACTTTTATTATTGGCTTAAAATATTGGTCGCGCCTCACCTCTACTCCCCTTAGCTACTGGACAAACTTAATTGCCAATAACCTAAGTTCTCCTCCCACGTCATCGCTTTCCCTGTTAATACTTGGGCAAGATCCCAGAGCCGATCAAATCGAAACCTCCCTGACAACCGACACCATTTTAATCGGCAAATACCACCAAGACTCATTTAATGCAGTTTCTTTACCTCGAGATCTTTGGGATAAAACGGCCAATTCTCGCATAAATCGGTTTTACTGGAATAAAGTCGAAGCCAACCTCGCCCCCCCGCTTATTTGGTCCTCACTTAGTGATGATTATTTTCGCGTTACCGGTGTTAAGCCTCAAAAACATTTATTGGTTACTACTACTGATTTAGTCAACATAGTCAAAATTATCGGCGGTGTAGATGTTAAGTTGGACTATGATTTTACCGACACTCAATACCCCAATCCCCAATATATAAAAAATCCCTCTCCCACTACTCCTGTTTACATCACCGTAACTTATAAAAAGGGTATTAATCACTTAAACGAGTCAAATATACTCCCCTTTGTCAGATCCCGGAAATCGTCCGAAGATCCGTCTTTGGGTGGTACTGACCTAGGTCGAATCGCTCGCCAACAGCTAGTAATTTCCGCCTTATCTCAAAAAATTCCTAATCTCTCTTTTACCCAAAAAATCAATCTTGCGGCTGACTTTTATCGTTATTTTCACGACCACATTTCATCATCTCTTACCGACACGGATTTTTTCCTTTTAGCTAAAAGTTTTATTAGTCACCCCCAATTATCTTTCAATTTTTGTACCGTACCAATCTTTCCTGATAATCCAAATGGATTAATCTATCATCCTGAAGTTTTTAGTCCAAATGCCTGGGTTTACTTACCTCTCGCCAACGATTTTTCCTTAATACACCAATTCACCAACAAATGTCTAAATCAATAGATCCGCTTTATCTTTCAACCCACAGTTCTCGTTTTGATTTTTTATTTTCTCAAATAGACCAACTAAATTTGCCGCCTACTGCCAAAGTTCTTGATATTGGTTGTTATCCACCGGTTGTTTTTAATCATCTTAAAAAAAAGTTCCAAGTATGGGGTTTAGCCTCACCCCATGAACCCCTTAACCATCCCCAAGTGTTAGTCGCTAATCTCGAAACAGATCCGCTACCCTTTAGTAACTCTACTTTTGATTTAATTATATTTTCTGAAGTCTTGGAGCATTTATACCGGCAAATCCCTTCAATTTTAATCAAACTAAATAAGTTACTAATTCCTGGAGGGTACTTAATCATCACTAGCCCAAATGCTGTTAGTCTTTTTACCTTAGCCAAAGTTATTATTGGCCGAAATCCGACCTACCCAATTTCCGACCTATCCAAAGATGATCCTGTCCTTGGTACCATCTACCACCGTCACAATCGTGAGTATACCGCCAATGAGCTCAAACAACTTTTAATCAGCGCCGGCTTCAAAATCCGGTCTCAAATTTTTTTTAGTGCCTATACCCCAATCCGTCCTCATATGGCAAAAAAGTCTTTGTCTCATCGTCTTTTAAGTTGGTTTTTGTACATTCTCTCTTATATTTTTCCCTCACGCCGCGATAGTCTATTTTTTCTAGTTACAAATTAATGTTATACTTTTCCCTATGGAAATAGTAAACCTAGCTTCACCCAACAGCTCCCCCAATACTTCATCTTTTAATAATCATAAACCCTCCGTCTCAACTAAACTTCCCATCATTATCATAGCCGTGTTGGCCATATTTTCAGGATTTATCCTCTCGCGTTTAACCCCCTCTTCAAACACTGCCACCAATCTTTCCGACTCTGAGTCTTCCGCCTCTCCGGTCTCCGTGACAGATCCCGCCGACCTAAAGCCCGGTGTCTTTTATGGCAACAACTCCAAAGACTTTACCGACACTGCTACTGGCATAATCGAATCAGGAAGCGTAAACGGAGAGGGAACTCATATTTTAATCCGTGACGGGGGGGACTCACAAAAAGCGTCCTTAACCTCATCGGTTTTAGACCTTGATCTTTTTGTAGATAAAAAAGTTGAAGTTAGAGGGCAAACCAACTCGTCAAATAAAGCCAACTGGCTTATGGATGTTGGCTCCATAAAAATTCTCCAATAGCATGGAGGTTGCTTTTGAAAACGTAACTAAACAATTTGGTCTTGTCAGTGCCATTAAAGATCTCTCTTTTAAAGTCAACCAAGGTGAATTTGTATTTGTAATTGGCCCCTCAGGTGCTGGCAAATCAACTATTATTCGTCTTATAATGCGCCAGTCAAAGCCTACCCATGGAGCAATACTAATAGACGGTCTGGACATTAATGGTTCAAATTCAGGAAAAATTGAGCTAATGCGGCGCCGTATTGGAGTAATATTTCAGGATTACCAGCTTATAGCCGATAAAACGGTCGAAGAAAACATTGCTCTTGCCCTCGACATTATCGGTTACCCTCATTCTCAAATGTCTTCTCAAATCGATAGTGTGTTAAAAAAAGTCGATTTGGTTAATCGACGCTTTCTTTTTCCTTCTCAGCTCTCCGGTGGGGAAATGCAGCGCACCGCCCTAGCTCGGGCGCTAGCTATTAACCCCCAACTAATTCTGGCTGACGAACCAACTGGGAATCTTGATTCTAAAAACTCATGGAAATTAGTTAAGTTACTTCAACAAATTAATCATGATTCTAATGTCACCATTATCATGACTACCCACAACTCAGACATTTACGAATCACTTCCATACCGGCAAATCACTCTCAAATCGGGTAAAATTGGTTAATGAACCTTCTCCACACTACCTGGCACCATCTTCGACGCTCTCCAATTCAAAGTCTTACTGCCCTCTTAGTTATGATCATACTATTTTTTCTGTCTTCTATCTTTTTTTACGCCTCATCTGGTTTTAGTTCAGTATTAAAGTTTTACGAAACCAGACCGGAAATTACAATATTTTTAAAAGACGGGCTCGATACTGCTACTATTGAAACTATCCAAAAGGAGTTAGCCAATTTCAGCGGCGTTCGGGAAATTCGTTTTATTTCCAAAGAAAAAGCACTTAAGATTTATCAAGACCAGAATAAAGAAAATCCGCTCTTGACCGAAATGGTGACCAGTAGCCTCTTACCAGCCAGTTTTGAAGTTTCAGTAAACGACCCTCTGGTTTTAGATCAAATATCAACAAACTTCAAGAATAAATCTACTCAAGTAGATGAAATTATTTTCCAAAAAGAAATAATTGACTCACTTTTAAAAATTACTGCTACTGTCCGCCAGTGGGGGATTATTGGTATTAGCGTTTTTGCTCTCATTTCTTTCCTTTTGGTTTTCGTTATTATTGGCCTCAAAACTACCTCAAGAAAAGACGAAATAAAAATAAGCCGCCTTTTGGGCGCAAGTCGTTTTTATGTAATTCGACCATTTGTTTTTGAGGGCACAATATATGGATTACTTGGAGCTTTCATTGGAACTATTCTGTCAAGTGTTTTAGTTTACCTAAACCGGACTTCAATTAATGGATTTTTTCAGCCGACCCTTTTTGTTTCCGACTCCATAATCCCGCTGATATCATTATCATTACTTAATCTTAGTCTTGGAATTGTTTTGGGATCTATAGCTGCCTATTTTGGATCACGGCGTTACATCCGTTTCTAATATGCGTTTTCTTTTTCTTATATTATTTCTTTTTTTTTCCTCACCGGTACTTAGTCAGGACTCCACTTCCGATCTTCAAAATAAAATCAATGAATACTCTCAAAAAATAACTGAGTTAAGCAATGCTAAAAATACCCTTAGTCAGCAGGTTAGGCTACTAGACAGTAAAATTGCTATCAGTAATTTAAAAATTACTCAAGCCGAAATTAGTGTCAACGCTCTAAAGTCACAAATAATTACCCTAACCGTAGAAATAGGTAAGCTTGATGTTTACTTAAACCAACTCTCTAATGTTTACTTAAACCAAGTTGTAGCTAATTATAAATACCAAAAAAAGTCTGCTTACTTACCACTTTTACTCGATTCATATCGTCAAGGGTTCAATAGTGCTATACGAAATTACAAATATCATCAACTACTCCAGGAAGGAAATCGAGAAGTACTTTTAAAACTGGAAACCACTCGTATTAACTACGATCTGGAGCGAGACAAAAAGAAAACAAAACAAAACGAGCTTATAGCTCTTGAGGTTAAACTGGAAACCGAAAAGAAAACCCTGTCCCTTGAGAAAATTAATAAATCAAACCTGCTGGAAATTACTAAAAATGACGAATCACGTTACCAGCAGTTAAAAAAAGCCGCCGAAGACGAATTAAGCTCACTTCTAAAAGCAAAGTTTGTCGGTAAGCGCGATGTAAAATCGGGGGACCCAATTGGAATCATGGGTAACACTGGTTATTCTTTTGGGGATCATCTTCACTTCGGAGTGTATGATCTTAATGAGGATAAACTTAGTTCCTGGACCTATCAAAGCGATACGGATACCCGTTCCTATATTAATCAGACCCGATGGCCCATGAATGGTACTATTGAAATTACCCAAGAGCGGGGGCACACCAAATATTCATATCTATATGCTGATCGTTTTCATCACGGTGTTGATATGGTTTCCCAAAACAAAACAGTTGTTAGTGTAAATGATGGTGTAGCCTATTTTTACCGAAATACTCAAAGTAGCTTAGGCAATCACGTCAAGATTTTCCACCCCGACGGTAAGATGACCCTCTACTTACATCTTCAGTAACCTCTTGTCAATTTTCTCAAAGTGGCTCCCGTTCCGCTCATTCCTAAAAACATCATTGTTAGAGCAATTAAGTCTTGTGTTCCGGTAACCGGCATTGTTTTTCCCGCAACCCAATAACTGGCTCTGTCTGAATCATTTACTCCATCTCCGCTAACTTCAACATAATTGGTTTTTAAACTTGTTTTTGAAGTTCCTTCAATTTTAGCCGAAATTTCATATACTCTTGTTTGACCAATTCCCAACTGGCTTATTTCCCAATCAAGTTTATCTTTAGAACTATTTAACTTTCCCGGATTATAGATTAGCTTTAATCCGCTTGGTAGCATGTCCCATACATCTAAATTTGATAAATCACTGTTACCATTATTTTCAACCACAATTCTAAAATATATTGTCTCATCTTGGTTAAAGACATGTTTACTTTTATCAATATTGTCAAAATATTTACCCTTTTCGAATCCAACCCGTTTATCAATAACTATAGTCTTATTACTACCTCCCTCAGAATAATATTGGGCGCCTGCAAACCCGGGTCTCACCAAACTCATACCCAGCACTGACACAAAAAGAAAAGACTTAATTAAATTTTTCACTATTAAGGTTAATATGTAATACTACAGGATATTATATCCTATAAATTGCCCCTGTCAACTAATTTTGCTACACTTTGCCATGAACTCATCTTTTATTCCTCTCAAAGAGCTTTCTATATTTTTTCCGGCATACAACGAAGAAGCCAACATTGAAAACACATTTAACAAAACCCTGCCTATTTTAAAAGAAGTAGCTAAAAAATGGGAAGTTATTATAGTCAATGATGGTTCCAAAGATAAAACAGGTCAAATATCGGAAGCTATCGCCAAAAAGTACCCAAATAATGTAAAAGTCGTTACTCATAATCCGAATCGTGGTTACGGTGGCGCCTTTAAAAGTGGACTTTACAATTCAAAATATGAATGGATTGCTTTTACTGACGCCGATGGCCAATTCGATTTTAATGATATTAAAACTCTTATTGAAACACAGAGAACTTCAAATTCAGATATGGTAATTGGGTATTACTTAGGTAGAAAAGTTAAATATATTCGGATCCTAGGCTCTAAAATGTGGCAGCTAATGGTATACATTTTATTCGGCCTGAATGTTACTGATACTGATTGTGGTTTTAAATTGATAAGAAAAAAAATAGTCGAAACTATTCCTCCTTTAGTTGCTGAAAGAGGACCTTTTATAAATTCCGAATTTTTAATTCAGTCAAAAAAAGCGGGTTTTAAAATTGTCGAAGTCGGGGTTCACCATTACCCTAGGGTTTTCGGTGAGGCTACTGGTACTAAGTTAAATGTGGTAATTGCCGGGTTTAAAGACTTATTCTCTCTTTGGTTTAAAATGACTTTTTCCAAGTGAAAAAACTAATCCAAAAAAACTGGATTATTATCCTAATTTTGGCTATTTCTGCTTTTTTACGTTTTTATAATTTACCCTCACACGTTGAGTTTTTAGGTGATCAAGGCCGCGACGTCAGAATAATGCGCGACCTACTCCACGGGAATTTAGTATTTATTGGTCCTCAAACTAGCGTTGGGAACATGTATTTAGGTCCTTGGTTTTACTATTTCATGGCCCCTTCACTATTTCTTGCCAACTTTAGCCCGGTAGGTCCAGCCGCCTTTACCGCACTTCTGGGTGTAATTACTGTTATTGTTCTGTACTTTATTGTATTGGATTTATTTAAAAGTTTACCGGTGGCCACCATCAGTGCCTTGTTGTTTGCTCTTTCTCCCACCGTTATTCGCTACTCAATCTTTTCCTGGAACCCCAATATTATGCCTCTGTTTGCTCTATTATTTTTCTGGTCACTTTATCGGGCCCTATTTCGTTCTCAGCCCAAATTGCTACTCCTGGCTTCTTTTAGTTTCATAATGTGTTTCAACAGTCATTATCTAGCCCTTGTTTTACTTCCCATAGCCCTTTTTATGCTTATTGCTAGCTACATCTCTACCTCAGCCTACATTAAAAGCAAGCCTTTTATGCTTTGGCTACTGGCTGCGTTTCTTCTTTTTCTTGTTTCACTTTTTCCCTTAGTTCTTTTTGATATTAAGCATTCCGGTCAAAATGTTAGCGCCATTGTTAAATTCTTTTCCGAACGGGAGACTACTGTCAACTTAAAGTTTTACAAGGGTTTATTTAAGATTCCTGAGCTTATGTCTTTAGTTTTATCCTCCTTACTAGGCGCCGGAAACATTCTTTTAACTACCCTCGTGTCTTCAGCATTGGCCTTGCTTTGGTTTTTATCCTTTAAATCCATTAAGCAATTAAACTCAAAAGCCCTAATTAGTATTGGCATATACACCATAACCAGCTTGCTATTTCTTGGGCTATATAAGCAGCATATCTATGACCATTATTTTGGTTTTCTCTTTCCTTTTGTATTTATTCTGGCGGGTTTACCCCTAGGTCTGCTTCTGTCGCATAATAACCGTTTATTGCAAGCAGCATCTCTGCTTACTCTGTCGGTAATTATTATTAATTTTATAAACCACACCCCTCTTTTACAGCCTCCGGTTAATCAAATCAGTCGAAGTCAGTCTGTAGCCAGATTCATTAATCTTCAAAGCCGCCAGGAGCCTTATAATTTAGCCCTAATAGCTAAACAAAATTACGACCCCCCTTATCGCTATTTTCTCGAACTCTCCGGTTCTCCGGTTAAAACAATCACGGAAACTCATACCTCTCAACTATTTGTAATTTGCGAACCTTGGGGATTGGATAGTTGTAATCCCATTAACCATCCCTTTTATGACATTGCCGCCTTTGGTTGGTCTAAAATTGATCAAACTTGGGAAATTGAAGGCGTTAAAGTTTTTCGTCTAATTCCCAATCCTTCCGGTAGTTCCTAGTCTACATAACCCAACATAGTATCCGGTTCGAATTCTGTTTTGCCACAACTCTCCCAATCATAATCTAAATTACTTTTAGGTTTAATAACTCCAAACCTACCTATTCGGATATCATTTTCGCTCTCAGTAATTAGCCAGGGGTTAATTATGTTGTATATTGGAAATTTTTCACCAATAGGCTTAACTTGTTTGACTCCTTTTACCCAAAATAAATATCGGTATCCCACATTGTTACCCGGGGTAGTAATAAAATTTATCCCCATACATTTATATTTTTTTAACTCCATATCATGTTTAATATATTCAACTACTTTTTGCCGGTAATAAAGCGAATCACTAATGTCGCTTTTTTCTTTTACCCCAGAAAAATTAACTACTCCATAAACAAGAATCAAGCCTCCAACCACATACTTAGGTAACCGGTAAATTAACTTAACAATCATTATTAACACAAATCCGGCCATAGCCGTAAAATAATACTCCGACACTACCCGCTTAGACAAAAATTGAGCTGCTAACAAACTAACCACTGCCAAACTCATCAAAATCAAATCTTCTTTTTCTTTTTTGTTCTTTTTGTAGACGGCTATTGAAGCCGCCAACCATAAGATAGGCCAGTATTTACTGTAATTACCGTCTGTGGTTACCAGCCATCTTTGCTGAATTTCTTTTCCTGAAGTACTCAGAACTTTATCAACCTTTTGCCAGCCTTTTGGCCCACCTTTATCAATTTTGGTGGCAGCTAACATATTTTTCGATTGGGAAAAATTTGTTTTTAGTTCAAACATAATAAATGGCAAGTTAACCAAAAGTGTCAAACCAATAATTCCCACCACAGTTTTGAGTTTTAACTTTGCTATGAGCTTCCAAAAACTTTTTCTGTAAACCCAAATCCAGGTCAATAGGGGAACGGGTAATAAAGGTAATAGTCCGATATGAATTTGCCAAATAAATCCGCTTAATATGGCATAGCCTATCCATCCCCATTTGTTATTTTCAATAATATTTTTGCTTACCCACCAAAACCAAATGGTCCATAAGAGAACCGGCTGTGTCGGTACTGACCATTTTTCATAAATGGCCACTCCTAAGCTACTGGCCCATAACACCAATCCTATCCACCCGGCTTTGGAACTGATTGTGGTTTTAAGAATCCACCACACCGAAACCATGGTAACTAGGCTAATAAAGCTGGTAATTATTATGGCTCCCCAAGGCTCCATTCCGGATACTAAATAGCCCAAAGCCATAAGGTAATAGTAAAACGAACCAATAAACACCCCGTCTACACTAGTCACCTGGCCCACCAATCGTTGATGATGGTTAACCACAATGTCTTTAACAATCCACGAATATAAATCATGATCGTGCCCCCACATAAAGGCCTTATCCCAGCCGTAAACCCGCAATATCAAACCGCCTAATACTATCAAACCCAAAATTATATATTTGCTATTATTTTTCATTCTGTTTAATCTGAATTGACAGATTATAATAGATCTATGGCCATATCCATAATAATTCCTTGCTATAACGAAGAAAACAATTTAAAACGGGGTGTTCTAAACGAAGTCTCTGATTATCTGGACACTGCTAAGTTTAAATACGAAGTTCTTATATGCAACGATGCCTCAACCGACAACAGCCTCAAGTTAGCTCAAACTTTTGCTGCCAGCCACCCAGGTTTTAAGGTACTAGACTTACCACATGGCGGCAAACCCTCAGCCCTTTTAGGTGGCATAAAACAAGCCGCTTATCCTTGGGTTTTGTTTTCTGACATGGATCAATCTACCCCTCTAAATCAATTAGAAAAGTTCTTACCCTTCATGGATAGTTATGATGTAATAATTGGCTCCCGGGGAACCGAGCGCGAAGGTAATACCCTACTTCGTAAGATCGGCGCCAATGTATTTCTTAATATTCGTCGCCTTTTTCTTTTGCCTGAAGTTACCGATACTCAATGCGGTTTTAAAGCCATGAAGACTGAATTGGCTGTTAGTATTTTTCCCCGGCTTTCGGCAGTGGTTACTGCCTCAGCCAACTCCGGCTGGCGGGTTACCGCTTATGATGTCGAAATGTTATTTCTGGCTCACTTAAATGGTAAAAAAATCAAAGAAATACCTGTCGACTGGCGCAACGAAGATACATCCACTACTAAAGGAGATTTGGCTGCTCGTTACCGCAAAGAGTCAATTCAAATGGCCAAAGAATTATGGCGGGTTAAATTAAATCATCTTCGTGGTGTCTATCGTTAACTTTCTGCGTCCTACCAAGTCATTTCTCTTGATTTTGGGACTGTTTATTTTTCTTTTACTTTCCATCTCTTCTTTGGGGTTAGATAAACTTCCAGTTTTTGGTGACGAAGCCATTTATGTTCGTTGGTCCCAAATCATAAAAAATGTTGAAACTCTCAGATTCATTCCCTTAACCGACGGTAAACAACCATTATTTATGTGGCTGACCGCCGCTACCTTTAAGTTTATTCCCGACCCATTAATTGCGAGTCGTTTAGTAGCTGTAGTGGCGGGGTTGTTCACTTTGGGTGTCGTCTCATATTTTTCCTTTTTATTCATGCCCAGAGCCTTAATTCCAATATTGCTACTCTTTAGCTTCAATTTTTACACCTATTTTTATAACCGCTTGGCTCTAGCCGACAGTCTTCTTTCCTTGTTTGGGGTTATATCAATGCTGCTGGCTTATCTTCTTGGTCGCTATCCCCGTCTTGACCTGTCGCTAATAACTGGCACCGTTTTAGGTTTAGCCTGGATAACTAAATCCCCAGCCATTTATTTTTTTATTCTATTTGGGCTCACTTATTTATATTTTTCTTTTCCCAAACGCACACCTTCTTTTTATCTTTATCCTCTAATTTCCGTAGCACTTGGTTTTTTAATTTACAATCTTTTAAGACTTGGTCCTCAATTTCATCAAATAGCCCTTCGGAATCAAGATTATCTTTGGACCATTAGTGAAATCCTTAAACATCCTTTCGATCCTCTAATTCCTCATTTTAAAGATCTTATTGGTTTTCTTTGGTTCTATCTGGGTCCCACAATTTTTGGGCTAATTCTTCTTCCCTTTTTCAAACATCCCAAATGGCTTTGGCCCATACTTGCCTGGTGGTTAGTTCCCACCTTTGGTAACATAGTTTTTGCTAAAGTTCTGACCGCCCGCTATCTTCTCTATACCATTCCACCGCTACTTCTACTTTTGGCCTATCTTTATTCTAAACTCGGAAAATTAGGTAACATAATACTGTTTTTACTATTAATTCCTTCATTATTCAAAATTATTAATATAAATCTTAATACCTTTAACTTCAAGTTACCTCCTCAGGACTCCGGTTATCTTTCTGACTGGACGTCAGGGTGGGGGATTAAATCAGCCTCACAATACTTGATTAGTCACTCCGCCACTCATAATGTTATTGTTGGTACCGAAGGATATTTTGGCACCTTGCCCCAAGGCTTAGAAATATATACTGATAGTCGACCTCGCCTTACCATAATTGGTGTTGGTTTGGGTTTCGATCAACTTCCCGCTCAATTAACTGCTGCCCGCGATGCCGGTGACGAAGTTTATTTGTTAATTAATCGTTCCCGAAACCAACTGGATTCTTCCGTTAATCATCAAGTCAAACTAATCAAGAGCTACCCCAAACCAAGAGGGGACTTTCTGGACTTGTTTTTACTCCCAAGGTAAACTAACCCATGCGCTTTAAGCCTTTGGCTCTCCATTTCCCCCTGCTATTGTTTTTACTTATTTTGCCTTCAGTTTTTTTCCTCTTTCAAAACAGTATTTATTTTAATATGCACGATGATATGCAGCTGGTTCGCCAGCTCGAAATGGATAAATGTTTAGAAGACGGTCAAATACCCTGCCGCTGGACACCTGATTTAGGTTACGGTTATGGCTATCCTCTTTTTAATTTTTACCCGCCACTGCCATATCTAATCGGTAGTACTATCCGTCTAACCGGTTTCTCCTACATCAACACTGTCAAGCTAACATTTGCTCTTCAGTTTTTCGTACTCTCCCTTGGTAGTTATTTTCTGGCTTTATTCCTCTTTAAAAACAAGCTCTCAGCTTTGTTGGTTTCACTTCTTCTAAATTACGCACCTTATCATGCTGTCAATGTCTACGTTCGTGGAGCTCAAAATGAATCCTGGGCCCTGGCGTTTTTCCCCTGGATTCTTTTTTTTGGTTTGAAATTAATAAAATCATACTCCCAGTTAACTTTTGTTGGTTTGTCTATTTCTACCGCCTTTCTTCTCCTTTGCCATCTTCCCATGAGTCTGGTCTTTTTCCCGTCGGTCTTAGTTTTATTTGTTATTTACTATTTGTCTTTAAACCGTTGGCGTCTAAAGCTTCAACCTCAACTCTTCTCTTTTATTTTGTCATTATTTCTAGGAATTACTCTTTCGGCCTTTTTTATTATTCCGGCATCACTTGAATCAAAGAATGTTCAAATTGAGTCCATGTTTACCAACTATTATCACTTTTCTGTTCACTTCACTAGCCTCAAACAACTATTTATTAGTAATTTTTGGGGTGATGGGCCTTCAGTTTGGGGGCAAGCAGATCTAATGTCTTTTTCTATTGGTTATCTTCAGTGGATAATTCCCTTAATTTCCCTAATCTGGCTGGCTATTAACTTTTATAAAACTAAAAAGCTAACGTCATTGGACGTATTTATTATTGCCACCAACTTCCTGGGATTATTTTTTGCTTTTTTAACTCACCAGCGCTCTGATTTTATTTGGACCATTTTAACCCCACTTCAAAAAGTTCAATTCCCTTGGCGTTTACTTAACCCCACCATATTTTATTTTTCACTTTCTGTGGGTTGGTTAGTTTTACAACTGCCTACTAAAAAAATTAAAAGTATATTTAGTGCCGGTTTTATATTTTTGCTTTTTGCTTTAAACATTACCAAGTTTTACCCCATTACTTACGGTCCAATTACTGACGCCCAAAAGTTTTCCGGACTGGCTTGGACCAATCAAATCACCTCCGGTATTTATGACTATTTACCTAAAACTTCGCCAAAAGCACCTACTCACCCACCTTTAGATATTATTGATGTTCCCAACCCGGCCATTTCGCTCACAAACTATCGCCAAGGCACTGATTGGGGTTTAATCAATCTTCACGCCTCAGTCCCAACTTCAGTCACTCTAGGTCTACTTTCCTTTACTGGCTTAAGTTTCCAAGATAATAGCCAGCCCATAGGCTACGCACCCGATGCAATTTTCGGTCGACCGATAATCAAACTTACAGCGGGAAATCATCAAATTTACTACCATTATCAAAATACCCCTCTGCGACTAGCCGCAAATATTATTTCCTTAATTTCTCTGCTTATTTTAGCTTTTTTACTATTACCCATCTTCACTTCTCATGTCTCAAACTACCTACGAAGAAGTAAAAAATAAATCCATCCGTTCAGTCATCATGTTATCTGCCCGTAATTTATTAATTCAATCGGTATCAATCATTGGCTTTTTCGGTTTAAGTCTTCTTTTGGGCCCCTCAGAAATTGGTATTTTTGCCCTGGTTGCCGAAGTTGTTTCCATACTTGGTTATTTTTCTGATATTGGTCTTGCCCCAGCTCTTATTCAGCAAAAAAACCCACCTACCCTTAACCAACTTCGCTCCGTCTTTTCAGTTCAACAGTTATTAGTTCTTCTTTCAGCTTTAATCTTTCTTGTCTTTTATCCCCAAATTTCTGCCGAGCGTAATTTTGGATTTCAGGAAAATTTAATTGTCTACTCTCTGATTTTTGCCTATATATCTGCCTCGCTCAAAACCATTCCCTCAATACTTTTGGAGCGCAAACTCGAGTTCGGCCGCCTCTCCCAGGTCGACATTCTTGAAAATGTAGTCTTTTACCTGTCAGCTCTGTTCTTTGCCAGCCAAGGATTTGGTTTGGTTTCTTATGCTTACGCTACTTTTATCCGCAGCTTATTGGGAGTAATTTATCTTTATGTGTTAAGCCCTTGGTCAATTGGGTTGGCGTTTGACTTTAAATCAGTTAAAAATCTACTAAGTTACGGTTTACCTTTTCAAATCAATTCTTTTATTGCCTTAGCCAAGGACCGCCTTTCTAACGTCTTTGTTGCCGGAATCTTAGGCTCACATAACTTTGGCCTAATTAGTTGGGCCCAAAAAGGACCACGCATCCCCCTGTCGTTTATGGATTCAATTATTCGAGTATCCTTCCCGGCTTATTCCCGCCTCCAGTCGGATCCAAAACGTTTATCAACCGCCCTCGGACGTAATTTATTTTTTATTGCCCTTGTCATCTTTCCTGCCATGTCCCTTTTATCGTTAATTGTTTCACCAGTTGTTGACCTAATCCCTAAATATCATAAATGGGATGCCGCCTTACTCCCTTTCTACTACTTTTGTTTTTATTACGCTATTGCGGCTATTACCACACCCCTAACTAACGCTTACAATGCCGTAGGTGAAGTCAAAACCACCTTTCGTTTTATGTTAATGTGGACTGTCCTGACTTGGTTACTACTACCATCTTTAAGTCTGTCTTTTGGCCTCTTTGGAGCTATAGCGGCCTATACCTTAATCGGTCTTAGTTCTTTAGTAGTTTGGTATTTTGCTGGCCGTCGTTTTAATTTAAACATCCCTTCTCTTGTTCGCTTACCCGCGCTTTACAGTCTAATTAGTTTAATCATGGCTTTATTGATTAGCCGTCTTTTTAGTCAACCGCTCTTAGTTTTAATTAGCCGCTTATCAGTTTTTAGTTTATCTTATTTAATATTTTCCTATAAATTCTTTTTGGTAGATCTAAAGTGGATATTTAGCAATGTCAAAACATCACTTAAATCATGATCATCTTTTTGTTAATCTTTAGCTTAATACCACTGGCAACTACCTGGTTAAGTGGACAACCGGGAATAAGCGGAATTCCTTTCTGGGGTCCTCATGGACATGATTCAATCTGGCATTTATCGCTAATTTCCCAACTTCTTAGCCACTTTCCTCCCCAAAATCCCATTTTTTCTGGTTTTCAGTTGTCAAATTATCATTATGGTTTTGATATCTTGTTGGCTTTTCTCTCAAAATTTACTCCATTTTCTCTCTCGTTTCTCTATTTTCGGCTAATACCATTATTGTTTACTCTATCCGTCACTTTTCTGTCCTATTTGGTCGGCGCAAAATTATCCGGCCGTAAATTAGTTGGCTTTTACTTTGCAATTCTTAACTTATTTGCCGGATCAGCCGGTTATCTTGTTGAATTTCTCAAATCTGGACAACTGGGGGGTGAATCTCTGTTTTGGTCCATGCAATCTATCTCATTTTTAATTAATCCACCCTACACTCTCTCATTAATAATTTGTTTATTGGCAATTCTACTACTCACCCGTCCCACCGCAGTTAAATTATTAATTATCGGCTTATCTCTGGGATTTCTGCCAATTATAAAAATCTATGGTTTCTTTTTTTTATTGCTTATTCTAGCCACTTACCTTTTTCTAAATTTTCAAGGCAAAGTTTTTCCCTTTTTAAAAAAATATTATCCGTTTATCGTCAGTTTTTTAATTGTGTCGGCTTTTGTTTTTATCTTTTTTGGCTTATACAAATCCGGTTCACTTCTGACTTTAGAACCCCTTTGGTTTACCCATTCTCTTATCGAGGCCCAAGACAAACTTTTTATTCCCTCTCTTGCTTCTTGGCGCTACAATGTGGCCACCTCTCCAACACTTTTTAAGTTACCTTTCTTAGTTTTAGTCGAACTGTTATTAATTATTGTTTTTTATTTTGGCAATTTCTTCTTCCGTCTACTAGGTTTTACTCCATCAAATTTAAAAGGGTTAAGTCCTCTTGAATCGGCTCTTCTTCTAGCAACTTTGGTATCAGCCTTAATTCCATTGTTTTTTATTCAAAAAGGAACACCATGGAACACCATTCAATTTGTTTATTATTCTCTTATTGGCGCTAATTATTTTTTTGCCAAATACCTATTCCGTCTTAAGTCTATTCCGGTAATGGTTGTTTTATTTTTCTCCTGTTTGACCTCTGTTGGTACTCTCAAAGACTATTTTGGTTCCCCGTCCCCCGCTATTCTACCCGCCTCAGAACTGGCTGCTCTAAAATATCTTTCAGGCCAGCCAGGTAATACAGTTTTTACTGTTCCTTACGATCCCTATAAAAAAGCCGGATTGTCCACCCCTATTCCTTTAAGGTTTTATGAAACTACTGCTTACGTGTCTGCCTACAGTGGCAAACAAACTTATCTAACTGACACTATGAATGCTGAAATACTCGGTTTACCAATTTCTGAAAGACTCACTCAATCGATTGATTTCCTAAACTCCACCTCCCGCTTTGCCGCTCGCGGCTTTCTGTTAAATAATCAAATAGATTATATTTATTTAACGCCAGAACAAAGTCTTTCATTTAGTCCATCGGACCTTGAAATAACTGAAATTTACTCCCACGAGGGGATTAGGATTTATCAAGTTCAAAAATGATACACTTACTCACATGACCAAAGCCCGACCCAATATTAGTCTGGTAATCAACGTTCATAACGAAGCTGATAACCTTAAAAAATGTCTTCAGTCAGTAAAAGATATCTGCGACGAAATGATTGTCGTAAACATGGAGTCGACCGATAATAGTCATGAAGTAGCCAAATCATTTGGAGCCAAAGTCTATACCCACCGTTATTTGAATTTTGTTGAACCTGCCCGGAATTTTGCTTTGTCAAAAGCCACTGGTAAATGGATTCTGCTACTTGACCCTGATGAATACCTAAAAAAAACCCTCAAAGCCGAGTTGTTAAAAATAATCCAACGAAAAGATGTTGATTTTGTCAAAATTCCCCGGAAAAATTTGGTTTTTGGCCGTTGGTTACGTTGGTCAAATATGTGGCCTGACTACTTAATCCGCTTTTTTAAAAAAGGAGCAGTTACCTGGAAAAAAGAAATTCATAGTCAGCCAACAGTTGTCGGTAACGGTATCACCCTCCTGGATTCTGAAAAACTGGCCATAAATCACCGTAATTATTTATCAATCACCAGCTTTCTAAACCGAACCCTACGTTATTCCTCAATCCAAGCCGACGAGTTGAAACAATCCGGATATAAGCTAAAAACTAGCGATTTTATTTTAAAACCAGTTCAGGAATTTAATAGTCGCTTTTTTAGGGGTGAAGGTTACAAAGACGGCTTGCACGGCCTAACATTTTGCCTCCTTCAGTCTTTCGCAATTTGTTTAATCTATCTACGGCTTTGGGAAAAAACTGGTACCAAAGAAAAATCTCTCCCCAAAGAGTCATTCGTTTCTGCCGCCCAGGAGGCAACTTTTGAATTTGGCTACTGGTTTACCCGTTTTTTCATTTCAGAGTATTCCTCTAATCCTGTTAAGAATTTTTTTGTACGGATACGCCAATTACTATTTAGATTAACTAAAAATTTTTAGTGACTCCCAAAGTAGCTATCGTTGTTCTAAACTGGCAACAACCCAAACTAACCATTGATTGTCTAAAAAGTTTACTCTCAATCAAACCCAATCACTACCAGCTTCACACCGTACTGGTTGACAATGGTTCTACCGACACCAGTCCTTCTCAGTTTCATAATCTGTTTGGTGTCAATCCCGCTGTTACTTTAATTAACAATCAAACTAATCTGGGTTATGTTGAAGGCAATAATGTCGGACTTAAATATGCCCTTCTCAACAACTTTGATTATGTCGTTGTTTTAAACAATGACACCCGGGTAGATCCTAATTTCCTAAAACCTCTAATAGATTTTTCCATCAAACACCACCACCGTTATTTGCTTGGCCCAAAAATTTATTTTGCCCCGGGTTTTGAATATCAAAAAACCTATAAACCCAATCAATTAGGCAAAGTTATTTGGTCTCTTGGAGGAATTATTGACTGGGCCAATCTTTATGGATCTAACTTACACATTGACCAAGTTGACTTGGGACAGTTTAAAAAACCCATAACCCAACTTGATTTTGTATCCGGCTGCTGTCTGTTTATTCCCCGGCGCATCCTCACCAAGATTGGTTTATTTGATTCAAAATATTTTCTTTATCTAGAAGACGCTGACTATTGCCAAAGATCGCTTCGGGCAGGTTTTAAGCTAGCCACAATCCCCAAGTCTATTATCTGGCATTACAATTCAGGCTCGTCCGGCGCTTCGTCCAACCTTCACCATTATTTTTTAAGTCGCAATCGCCTTCTGTTTGGTTTCCGCTATTCTTCGCTAATTACAAAATTCCATTTGTTTCTCCAATCATTGACTTATTTATTTAACCCGCCCTCCATTTGGCACCGTCGGGCTATAATTGATTATTACACTGGGCATTTAGCTCAAGGTTCATGGCCCAAAAAATAACTCAACTATCAGTCGTTATTATTGCCGGGAATGAGGCCTCAATGATTCTCGACTGTCTAGGCTCAGCTGCGTTTGCATCCGAAGTAATTTTGGTTGCTGCCAACTCAACCGACGATACGGTCAAAATAGCTAAATCCATCCGTCCTGATTTGATTGTTACCAAAACCTCTGATTCATACAATAAAAATTTTTCCAAATGGCGTAACCTAGGCAGCAATCTAGCGACAAAACCTTGGTTGTTTCACCTCGATGCCGATGAACGTTTTACTCCTCAGCTGACAAAAGAAATTTCCAAGTTGCTTACAACTCCTCAAACTTCAACGCATTTTGCAGTACCCAGGGCCAATTTTTTCTTAGGTACTAGGGTAAAGCATGGCGGATCTTACCCTGATTATGTTATTCGGCTTTTTCAAAAATCGGTCTTTCATGGTCACACCGGTTTTCTTCACGAACAACCAATAGTTGACGGAATTCTTGGATACTTAAACAATCCCTTACTCCACTTTACACACCGACATTTATCTTCAATGGTCACTAAAACAATTTCCTGGACTGATATGGAAGCCATCAAGATCTTTAAAACAGGTCACCCTCCGGTTGTTTGGTGGCGTTTTGTTCGAATGATGTTCACCAAACTTTGGGAAAGACTAATCGTTGGTCAATTTTGGCGTGATGGTACCATTGGTTTTATTTCCTCTATCTTTGAAGCATTTGACACTTTTATTATTTATGCCCGTCTCTACGAGCTACAGCACTCCAGTAATCATGAAAATCGGACTTTATGACCCTTACCTCAACACGTTAGGTGGCGGTGAACGGTATGTTTTAACCGTTGCCGAATATCTGTTATCTTGGGGTCACCAGGTTGATTTATTCTGGTCCGGTCCGACTGATCTAATTGCCAAAGCTGCTGCCCGCTTTAATCTAAACTTAACTAACCTCAGTCTGGTTGAAGACATTTTTCACTCCGCACCCAACCGCCTGGAACTTATTGAAGAGTTTTCAACTCATCATCAGTCTGTTTTACCCGACTCCCTAATAACTCACCTGCGTCAGTTTTTCAAAAAGGTTTTTATTACTTCTGGCTACGATTTGATTTTTTACCTCAGTGACGGCAGTCTTCCGTTTCTGTTTTCCCGCCAAAAATTGATTCATTTCCAAGTGCCGTTTATTCTCCCTCTCTCCCCTAAAACCCGTTTATTAAACCGGCTAAAACTTCTGGGCCATACCACCTTGGTAATCAATTCCAATTTTACGGCCGGATTTATTAAAAACACCTTTCCGGCTCATTTGGCCGTTGTTTATCCGCCGGTAGATATTGATAAGTTTTCTCCGGCTACAAAAGAAAATGTTATTTTGTCTGTCGGTCGGTTTGACAATATTCTTAACGCCAAGCGCCAGGATGTTTTAATTGATATTTTTGCCCACCTAACTACTCACCACCCTAATCTTTCGTGGAAGCTCGTTCTCGCCGGAGGTAGTGTCGACGATCCCCAAAAAAACTCGTATTTAAAACTTCTTCATCAAAAAGCTACCGGTCTGAATGTAGAGTTTCTAGTAAATCCGGACTTTGACACACTTACTAACCTCTATTCTCACTCAGCCATCTATTGGCATGCCGCCGGCTTTGAAGTGAACCAAGAAACACATCCCCAAAATACCGAACATTTTGGAATAGTTGTAGTGGAAGCCATGGCCAGCGGCTGCGTCCCCATAGTTGTTAATGCTGGAGGTCTTCCTGAAATAGTCAAACATGGTACTAATGGTTATTTATGGTCTAGTGTTTCTGAGGCTTCAGACCTAACTTACAATCTAATTTCCAATCCGGAACTTCAAGAACAACTTCGCTCCAATGCTTTGTCCACTTGTCACAAATTTTCAAAACAAGTTTTTATCCAATCATTTAGTCAACTAATTAAATGACGAAACCATCAATCAGTCTTATTGTCACTAACTGGAATGGTTATCGGCTTCTTAAAAAAAACTTAGAAACTGTCATTCAAAGGTCACCCGAAGTTAGTGAGTTTATTGTAACGGACGACGCCTCTACCGATCGCAGCCTCAACTATCTTTCAGCGCTTAAATCTCGTTATCCAAATCTTGTGGTAACTAAACATAAACACAATCTTGGTTTTGGTAAAAACTCTAATAATGCCGTAAAAAGGGCCAAAGGGGACTACATAGTTTTGCTTAATAATGATATTCAACCACAACCAGGTTATCTTAAGCCCGCCATAAAACTTTTAGCTAACCCAAAAACCGCCGCTGTTGGCTTTTCTGAAGTTGGTAACGAAAATTGGGCTCGTATTTTTTGGAGTGGTGGCTACCTTCAACATGCCCCTGGTACCCCTACCTTAAAACCTCACCCCACAGCTTGGGTATCCGGTGGCGGCTCAATCATCAAAAAAGACATCTTTCTTAAGTCCGGTGGTTTTGACTCAGCCTACGCGCCCTTTTATTACGAAGACGCCGATTTGGGACTCCGTCTTTGGCTAGCTGGCTACCAACTTCTCTGGTGTCCTACGTCCCGCATTATTCACCGTCATGAATCAACCATGTCTCAGTTCCCCCCCCATTTTTTAAACTATGTCAAAGAACGTAACCGGCTTCTCTTAACCTGGCGAATTATTAACTCCCCGCGTCTACTTTCTAAAAATCGTCTAGCCATATGGTTACGAGTTTTAGGTGGCCCCAATTACTTAAAAATAATTCGCGCCGCACGCCTTCAAATGACCGCTCACCCTCAACCCGTCTTTATAAGAACCCTCTCCTCCGAGTCTCTTTTAGCCGTCCTAGGCTCATAATTTTTCAATATTTCAAAAGCCATTATCAAAAAGATTGCCGTGTTTATTATTGATATTGGTCTTCCCGCCAAATAGTCATTATTAGTCAGTAGTTGTTTAAGCCAATCCAGTTGATTAGGGTACCACCAACCCCGAAATAAGTTAATCCAGTATATCGTCCCCATAATAAACCACACCCCCATCAACTTCGGTCGCCACATAGTTACTAGCATTCCGGCTACTAGTCCGGTAAATAAATACCGATCCAACATGTTAGTCAAGAAAAACCATCCTCCGGCGGCCACAATAAACAAGGCTTCAATCCTTTGTTTAAGATCCATCTTTTTTAATCTCAACCATACTCCTAAATTCAATCCGCCGTAAATTATTAATCCCCACCATTTTGCTGGTAATAGCCCAATCAGAACATCCTGACTCATGTTTCTATTCAACCAAAACATATGCCAAAAATTATATGCGTTAGTTGTTAATCGAAATTCCGCTCTCCAAAATACTTTACGAAGTATAGTGTTTAAGAAATACCAGACTGGATTTTCGTTTGAAAAGGGAATAACGTAGGCAATGGTAAATAAAAGTGCCATAGTTCCTCCAATAACCAATTTTTTATAATCTAATCCCAACCGATACCAATATATTAAGTAAAGAGGCCCTATTAATAACGACGTCGGCTTCAAGGAAATAGACATCCATAAACTTAATACCGACAAAATTGGATATTTACGAATAATCAAAACAGACACTATGGTAAATAAAAACGCCAGTGGATCAGTTTGGCCCCACAGGGTGCTAACATACCAACTAATCGGCAAAAATAAATACAGCGCTAAATATGTTAATGGTCTTTTCGTAAATCTTTTTGCGACTAAATAAATTACTAATCCCACCAATATGTCACCCATTATTGGCATCATTTTTAAGCTAAACAAATATCCCCAACTAAACGGCATTTCCGGACTTACTAAAGATACATAGTTGTTAGCAATTCGTTTTCCTACCTCTATATTCCCTAAATAATTGTATCCAGCCATACCAACCCTCGGTATCACAAAACCAAGTTTTTCAAAAATCCAGTGTCCTACCCCATATTCCAAACTAACCAATGGGGGATGGTTAGGCCACGAAAAAAGCCACACATTATTTTCATAGAAACTTTTTGGTCCGTTAATTCTAATATATTCCCCCCACCCGGCCTGCGACAAAAGATCCTGGTGAAACACACTTGGAGCCAAAATAACCCGAAATATAAGCCCGATTATCACTAATATCCACATTTCCAAGTCTAACATTTTCTTACAGTTTAGGTTAATATATGTCAATTAATGCTATCAATACCCAGGAATTTATGGCTTATCTTTTTAATCGCACTGGTATTCCGCCTCTACTCTCTTTCAACTTTACCTTATGGCTTTCATATAGATGAAGTCAAGGCCGGCTGGAATGCGCTTTCCCTTCTAACCACCGCCCATGATGACCACCAGGTATTTATGCCTGCTTATTATGATTCTTTTGGCGACCAGCGGCCAACAGGTATTTTTTACTTAATCATCCCCTCCCTTCTTTTATGGGGAAGAACTATTTTTGCAGTTCGTTTTCCCTCAGCCCTCATCGGCGCTTTAACAGTCTTCCCAATATTTTTCCTAACCCGCCGCCTTTTCCCATCGTCTTCTAAATCTATTCCCTTATTAGCTGCTTTTATCCTGGCACTAAATCCCTGGCACATTGCTGTCAGTCGGGCTACCTCAGAAGTGGCTATTTCTCTATTCTTTACTGCTATTGCTCTCTGCTTTACCCTTGCCCAAATAAATTCTAAGAGAAAACATTTCATATTTTTTTCTGTCTTTTTCTTTTTTATCAGTTTCTTTTTTTATCATTCTATTCGGGTCTTAGCTCCTTTTTTAGTTTTTATCATTCTTTATTTCTATAGAAATCGTAGTCTAGTGGTTACTTTTATCCTAGTGGCTCTACTTAGTACTATTGTCATGCTAAACCCAGCATCGCGCGGCCGATTGTCTCAAGTATCGCTTGTCAGTGATTTTAAAGTCATCTACGAAACTCAAAAAATGCCCGCTGAAGAAGGTCCAGGACACGTTTTTGAAGCTCGTTTTTTCCACAACAAAATTGCTGCCTACGCCAAGCGTTTCCTTGAAGAATACTCCAATTACTTTAGTCCTCAATATTTAGTCGGCACCAGCGCCCGACCCATCCGTTATCAAACACCTTATTTCGGTCTAATTACTTATCTTGAATTATTCTTCTTATTTGTAGCTATTTCTCAATACCGACATCTTCCCTCACACAAAATTTTGTGGCTACTACTGTTTCTGGCTCCTTTACCTTCAGCTGTAACCATAGAGGATACCCCCAATCTTCATCGCTCTATGCTAATGGTTCTGCCTCTACTTATTTTGGCTAGTCTGGGGTTAAGTCATGTTTTCACCTGGTCAAAATTTACTAAGTACATTGTTGTCTTTTTGTATCTGCTAAATTTTTCTTATTTTCTTCATTTATATTTTGTTCATGGAAAATTTGGATTATCGACCTACTACCGCGATGGGGGAATGATCGAAATGATTGCCGCCGTGAAAAAAGTATCATCAAACTATGATCAAATTATTTTTACCAATTACACCGATAACCCTTACCCCTGGCTGGCTTTCTTTTCCACACTATCTCCCTCAACTTTCAATAAGCACTATCTTTCTAATTCTGAAAACGTCTACTCGTTTCAAAAATACACCTTTTCCAACTCCCATTGTCCCACTCAAAATTACTCACCGTCGCTTAATTCAAAAAAAATACTCTTTATCAACGGTGAAGGCTGTGTAGTTGATCCTAAAAACCCTGCCACCCCGCTAATACACAAGTTTACTATTACCCGACCCGATTTGTCACCCGCTTTTCAGTTGTGGGAAAATCAATAACCATGTCTACTCTGTCTGTCATTATCCCAACCTGGAACACCTCTATAATCACTTTAGCCAATGTCACCCGTCTGCTTGGGCTAAATTCTCCTAAACTTGAGATTATCATAGTCGATAACGCCTCCACTGACAATGTAACTGTACTTAAAAATTTGAAAAATATTATTTATCTTCGCCTCTCGGAAAATCAGGGTTACGGAGCCGCTTGCAATGCTGGCGCCAAAATAGCTACAAGCGATTATTTACTGTTTTTAAACTCCGATATGGAAATTATTAAAGGCCTCAACAGTCTTTTAAGCTTTGCTGCTGCCCATCCCCATGTTGGTATTACCGGTCCACAATTTTTAAATCCCGACCTCTCAATCCAAGGTTCTGTTTTTCCCCCCCAAAACCTGACAAACGCTTTTAAAGAGTTTTGGCTTGGTAAAAAATCATATTCAAAATTTGCGCCCTCATCGCCAAACCCTACTCCAGTTTGGGCCTTATCGGGTGGAGCCATGCTTATTAGCCAACAACTTTTCACTCAAATCGGCACCTGGGACAACCGCTATCACATGTATTATGAAGATCTTGAGCTCTGCCGCTCAGTCCGCCAGCTAGGTTTTGACATAATTTACTATCCCACTTGTCAATTTATTCATCGTCACGGAGCCAGTGGCCACTCTCTGGCTAGTCCTCAAAACCAATGGCGACGTCTTATCAAGAGTAGTCAAATCTATCACGGACTAATCTATCACTATTTGTTAAATTTAATCATATGGTCTGGTCAAAAGTTCTCACCGTTCAAAAGTATCTACTAGCTGCCTTAGTATTAAGACTTCTAATCGCTCCATTTACCTACCATGATGATGTCGTCACTAATTACTGGTGGGGGAAATTTGCCCTAGATTTTCCCCTAAGGGGCTACTACGACTGGTTAAATTTTGGCGGCTACGTTACGCCAGATCAACCACCTCTATACGTACTTTATTATCGTCTGATTCGTCAATGCTACCTGTTTATTTATCAGTATCTTTGGTGGCTAAATACTCACATTCCCGCTTTCCCTTCCAATTTTATGCAATGGTATTTTGATCATGGTAATCAAATTCTCCAAAAAGTTCCTTCAATTTTGGCTGATTTGGGTTTAATAATAATTCTATTTAAAAAGTTTCCTCAAATAATTAATCAAAAAATATTTTTTATTTTTGTCCTTTTTTTCCCGCCTCTTTTTTACAATTCAGCAGTTTGGGGTGGCAACGACATAATTCTTAATTTGCTCGGATTAGCCTCACTCTACTTTTTGTACCGTAAACAAATTGTTTTATCTTTTCTGTTTATCACTTTATGTCTTCTTTTTAAAACCTCCTGGTTGATCTTCCTCCCCTTATACCTGGTAATGATAATTAAGGCTAAACCTAAGTTATCATCTTTACTTATAAGTATTTTATTATCATTTTTTTTGGTTTTTATCTTTTCTTTTGCTTTTGCTCCGGTTTTTTCCTATTCCTGGTTATTTAATTTATATCTCACAAAAATACTCCCGGGTGCCATGCCCCAACTTACCGCCAACGCTTTTAACTTTTGGGCTTTGCTTTACGGCTTAACCCCCAGGCTAGATGATGTTGTCGTTTTTCTTTCTTTTAATTATCGCCAAATTTCAATGTTAGTTTCAATATTTTTAACGCTATTAATTTCCATAAACCTATATCGAAATTACAACCTTAACCAACTATTGCTATCCTTGGTTAACATTACCCTGGTTTGTTTTATGTTCATGACCCGCATGCACGAACGCTATACTTTTCCCCTCTTAATCCCATTATTAGTTCTAAGTATTTTGGCGCCAAAGTTTAAAAAATACCTATATCTTTTAACTTTTACTCATATATTAAATGTTTACCATTGGTGGTGGGTCCCCCATATACCAGTTTTAATTAATGTCTTAAGTCAAGTCTATGTTGTCCGTTTAGTCAGTTTGTTAAATCTGATAATTCTTCTGTTTTTGTTAAGAATTCAGTTCTTCCATGTTTCAAAATCCTAAAAAAATATTTTTTCTGGCTCTTCTTATCCGCCTGTTGGTAGCCCCTTGGTTTTATCATCCCGATTTAAAAAGCCAGCATTTTCATTTTCAATTTTTGGCCCAGAATCATTTAAACATCTATTCATATATCTCCCAAAACAAATCCCACCTGCCCTACACCGACACCTTTAACTATTTACCGCTAACCTATTTTACCTTCGGCTCAGTCCAGTCACTCTTGTCACCCCTAATGCCCTCTGGTTTTCTATCTTGGATTAACGATTGGAGCACCGCTCAATATGTCCACCCCAACCTCCCCATTTTTTTGTTAATTTTAAAAATCCCTTACTTAATACTCGATTTAGCCCTGGGCTACCTTCTTTTTAAATTATTTCCGACCCGTCCTTTTTTCAAAATTTGGCTCCTCTGTCCACTGACTTTATATTTAATCTATCTTTTGGGTAACTTTGACATCCTACCTTCATTTCTCACTCTTCTATCCCTCTACTTCATCTCAAAAAACAAACTAATTATCTCCGGCCTGGTCTTTGGTTTAGCTGTCAGTCTTAAGCTATATCCTCTAATGTTTCTACCTTTTATTATTCTATATTTACTACCGAAAATTAGAAGTACCATTATTTTTTCTCTTTTTTTATTATTACCCCTGTTTGTCTCAATTGTCCCGTTTGCTGCCTCACCTGATTTTTGGCAGTCGTTTCTTGGGTCCGGGCTAACCCAAAAATTGCTTGAGTTAAAAATCTTTACCATTCCAGTTTTTCCCGTTTTATATCTACTTATCCTATTATTAGGACGACGGCTTTCTCTTTACTCCCAAATCAGTCTGGTTGGTTTACTCTTTTTTTCTACTGTCAGGTTTCATCCTCAATGGTTATTATGGTTTTTACCTTTTTTTATTATTACTTTTTCCTCCAACCATCTCTCTCGTTTTTTGATTGGAATCTTCATCACTACATTTTTCGGTTATGTCTTTCTGATTAATGATCAATTTTTAACCTGGGGACATCTATTACCCATAAATCCGCTATTTTTATCTTTAAGAATGCCCTCAGATATTGTTCGCTTACGCTTACATCAAGATCCCGCCATCATCCAAATATATTTTAAGTATTTTATGACCGCAGTTTCTGCCCTATTAATATTTATCCGACTCAAATCCCGTGCGCCTCATAATTCTTGAACTACTTTCCATTCTACTTCTGTTTCTTATTTTTCCGGTACTATTGTTTACTGATTATCCTCTGGTTTCCCATGCCTCTTCCCTAACCCATCTCTATTCTCTTGATATAGATCATCCTCTTATATTTCAAATCACCAATCCCCAAAGTCTACCCCTCAATACTCTCTCTCTAAATTTTAAAAACCCCAATATTCAAAATACCAGCTCGATTGTTGTCTCCCTTTCTTCTCCAAACGGCGAAACTTATCAAAGTCTAAGCTTTTCCGGAGCCAATGTTGGTGACCCTTCCCGGGTAGATCTTCAAATCCACCCTCTTCCTAAACCTACTATTATAGTTTCAATTACCACAAATAATACTACCCCTGAATCTTTATTTGTGGTAACCGACCCAAATTTTTATCCCTTATTCTCCACTACTTATCAACCACCCAGCATCATCTCTAGGTTTAAACTAGTATTGTCTGGACACTTTCTTAAATTTTCTACCCTTCCTCCATTCTATCTTGCCTTATACTTTTTTGTAATTTTAAGTCTTCACTATGCCCTTCTTAAGAAAACATAAACTACTAGTTTTGGCTCTACTTCTAGCACTAAGTCTTAGAACCATCTTTCTTGACCGTTTCCCCACTGGTATCACCAATGACGAACTTCACTTTGTTCTCAATTCTAAGTCGGTATTTTATCGTTTTACTAACATGGCCGGAAATTGGTTTCCGCTGTCTCTTAATCCCATCCCCTCAGAAATCAGCTCTGAACTGACCTTTCTACTTACGGCTCCATTTATTGGACCATTTCCTACCAATCTTTTTTTTGCCCGCCTGCCTTTTGTATTGTTTAGTCTTGGTTCAATTATTCTGATTTACCTTATTGTTCTAAAACTCGCCTCACCGCTTTTAGCATCAATCACCGCTCTTGTTTGCGCCCTTAATCCCTATTCCATTTTTGTCGGTAGAACTAGTTTTGACGCGCCTGTGGCCAGTTTCTTTTTTCTTTTATCTCTTTTCCTCATTCTTCATCTTAAAAAATACCTGATTCTGGTTCTTGTCCCCCTGTTTCTCGCTTTCTACACTTATATTGGTACTAAAGTAATTTGGCTCCCATTTGTATTACTCATTTCCTACTTTTCCTATCTTCAATTTAAACCTAGGCTTCGCCAGCTTTTTTACCTTGTACTTGTTTCTACCATTTTTTTTCTGGTCTGGTCAGTAAACACTCTCTCCTCCTCCACTAGGACTTCAGAATTGTGGACCCCCGCCTCTCCAAAAATTACCACCCAAGTCCAGCTCGAACTGAATCAGTCGCTTCAAAACCCTCTTAAACCGGTTTTAACCAACAATTTAACAGTATTTGTACGTGAATTTAGTGCCAAATATCTCAACAACTTTTCGCCTGATATTTTATTTATTACTGGTGATCATACATTTTTGATGTCTTTTTGGAAACACGGCTATTTCTATCTAGTTGACTTTATCCTCATTCTTTTTGGTTTAATCTTTCTGTATCAGCATCACCGGAACTTGTTATATTTGAGTCTTGGTGCCATTGCCCT
>Ga0172379_10001471_pt1 | contig 46537 bp, 48 predicted proteins | sample GrowelOW334metaG_FD_119756 | JGI IMG/M metagenome (GOLD analysis project Ga0172379, IMG submission 119756) | Groundwater microbial communities from an aquifer near a municipal landfill in Southern Ontario, Canada - Groundwater well OW334 metaG | ecosystem: Environmental > Aquatic > Deep...
ACTCATAACTCATAACTCATAACTCATAACTCATAACTCATAACTCATAACTCATAACTCATAACTCATAACTCATAACTCATAACTCATAACTCATAACTCATAACTCATAACTCATAACTATCATCCTCTAAAAGAAACGTTGCGTGTTACGTGTTACGAGTTACGAAATAGTTTATTTATTTAGGAAAGTATGTTGAAAAAAGGAAAATATAATTGGCTTACTTGGTTGATATTTGCTGGAGTGATATTGTTGCAGATTTTTCCATCAACTTTTGTTTGGTTGCTGATAATCGGCGTTATTGTCTTTTGGCTTAATAAGAAATTTAATATTATCAATAAATGGTCTAACTGGCGTCAAGCGATGCCGGGGACTTATAATGCAAAACCTATGAGTAGTTCAAATGCTTTTGAAGTCAGTCCTGATATGCTCAAGGGCTGGTCAGGTAAATTTAAAAAGATTGCCATCGCTGTAGTGATTATTATTCTGTTCTTTAATGTAGTTAAGGTGATTGAAGCTGGTAACGTCGGTGTGGTGTCACTCTTCGGCAGAGTGAGCGATCGTGCCCTGACGCCTGGTATTAATTTTGTCTTACCTCTATCCAGTGTCCATCGTTTCTCAACTCGTACCCAAGAGTATACTATGAGTAGCGTGGCGGATGAAGGAGCTAAACAAGGTAACGACTCTATTGCGGTACGCACTAAGGAGGGCTTAGACATGACGCTAGATATTACGGTCTTGTATCGAGTGAATGAAACTAGTGCTCCAGAAATTTACAAGACAATCGGCACCTTATATGAAGACAAGATTATTAGAACTATTGTTAGAAGTGTTATTAGGGAAGTGGTAGCTAATTATGACGCCAAGGAAGTTTATTCTAGTAAACGTATTGAGGTTAATGATCAGATTTCTGATAATATCAAATCGAAAATTGAGCCTAGAGGTTTCATTCTAGAAAATGTCTTACTACGAGATGTGAAGTTGCCAGCTAACCTTAGTCAAACTATTCAAGAGAAGTTACAAGCCGAGCAAGAGGCTCAGAAATATGAATTCATTCTGCAGAAAGAACACAAGGAGGCAGAACGTAAGATTATTGAAGCAGAAGGTCAACGTGATGCTCAGAAGATTATTAATGAGAGCCTGAGTGCTAACTATCTCTATTACCAATACATCAATCAGCTCAAAGATCGTCAGGGGACTATCTATGTGCCAACTAACCCAGCTAACGGATTACCAACCTTCAAGGGAGTTAATTAGACGGGGAATTAGGAATTAAGATTTAGGATTTAGGAATTAGGGTGAATGAAAACAAGCAGTGATGCTTGTTTTTGTATGGGTGGTCAGGATAGGGTATTTGAATTTTTAGAGACTTAGTATTGGGTCTTTTGTTAATAAGCTAATAAATTGTAATCATAGAAAATATGAGTAAATATTCAAGCTCTATTGTTTCGTATGTAATTGCCTTAATATTAGCAATAAATACTTACTTGTTAAGCCCCACTGGAGATTCTTGACATATTCGTAACTTTCACATATAATTTGTTAGTAATTATTTTGTCAAAAATAGTTATTTATTTTAGTTAGGCTAAAATAAATTTTTAATGTTGTTTTTTTAATGTCAAACAAAGAAAAAAATCAGATTGCTGATTCCAAAGAATTTATAGAAGTTGTCGGCGAAGTCATGGAACTGATGCCAGGGGCTTCCTTTAGAGTTCTTCTGGCCGGTGACCACGAGATTTTGGCTCACTTATCAGGTAAGATGAGAATGAATAAGATTCGTCTCGCTCCTGGTGATAGGGTTAAAATTCAGATGAGTCCTTATGATTTGACCAAAGGACGCATTACTTATAGATTGTAGTTTATAAAGTTCATCAAGTTTATAAGGTTTATAAAGTTCATCAAGTTCATCAAGTTTATAAGGTTCATAAAGCATGCCCGCCCGTAGCGAAGCGAAGGAGGGTTCATAAAGATATACTTTACAAACTTTCAAACTTTATAACTTTTAACTTATTATATGAAAGTAAGAGCAAGCGTGAAGAAAATTTGTAAAGATTGTAAAGTTATCCGTCGTAATGGCAGGGTGCAGGTTATTTGTAAAACCCCTAAACATAAACAGAGACAGGGATAATTAAGTTTATAAAGTTTATAAGGTTCATAAAGTTCATAAAGCATGCCCGCCCGTAGCGAAGCGAAGGAGGGTTCATAACGTAGTTTATAAGGTTCATAAAGTTCATAAAGATATACTTTACAAACTTTACAAACTTTATAACTTTTAACTTATTATATGGCAGTAAGAATTTCAGGTGTAGTGATACCAAACGACAAAAGAGTAGAAGTGGCTTTGACCTACATCTACGGCATTGGTGTTACTAAATCCAGTGAAATTTTGGCTCAAGCCAAAGTTAATCCAGATACCAGGGTTAAAGATTTGCAGGAGACCGAAATTAATGTTTTAAGAACTATTATTGAGAAGGGTCATCGCGTTGAAGGAGACTTGCGACGTGATGTATCCAGTAATATTAAACGATTAAAAGAAATCGGTTCATATCGTGGCAGTCGTCATACCAAAGGTTTGCCTTGTCGCGGTCAACGCACCAAGACTAATAACCGTAGCGTACGTGGTAACAAGCGCGCTACTATGGGTAGTGGACGCAAAGGAGCGGCTCAAAAGACATAATCTAAATTAAATATGGAAGATCAAAAGTTAGAAAATGATCCAATAGTTGATGAAACTTTGGTGGTAGATGAGACTGAGGCTGACCAAGACGGTGAAGCTAAGGTTGATAGTTCCAAGCCTGTTGACCTCTTGGCCGATTTGCCTGATGATATCAAGAAGAAATTGGAGAAGAATAAGGCCGCCCGTTTGGTGAAGGCTAAGAAAAGTAAGAAGAAAAAGAAACAGGTTGAGAAGCATATTACCGTCGGTAAGGCTTTCATCAGTTCTACTTACAACAATACCATTGTTACTTTGACTGATATGGAAGGCAATGTTATCTCCTGGGCCAGTGCCGGTTTAGCCGGATTCAAGGGACCGAAGAAATCAACTCCTTATGCCGCTACTATTATTACTAAGATTGCAGTCGCCAAGGCTCGTGAACAAGGTTTGACCGAGGTTAGCGTCTTCGTTAAAGGTGTTGGTACTGGACGCGAGTCTGCTGTCAGAGCCTTGAATGCTAACGGCTTAATCATTTCCTTTATCAAAGATATTACGCCTATTCCTCATAACGGCTGTCGTCGTAAGAAGCCAAGACGCGTTTAATTATTTTCTATGACTACTACTATAAATGATGCAAAATGCAAACTGTGCCGAGCGGCCGGTGTAAAATTAATGCTAAAAGGTGAGAAATGTACTTCACCTAAGTGTACTTTGGTTACTCGCAATTATCCACCTGGTATGCATGGCCAGAAGCGTAGCAATAAGAAATTGAGCCAATATGGTACTCAATTACACGAGAAGCAACGCGCCAAGCAGATGTATGGCATGAGAGAACGTCAATTCAGCAATCTCTTTGAGAAGGCGAAGAAGAAAGGCGATGCCGGAGAGAACCTACTCCGATTACTCGAAACTCGTTTCGACAATGTTATCTTCAGATTAGGTTTCGCAATTTCCAGACCACAAGCCCGTCAAATGGTTAACCATGGCATGTTTACTATCAATGATTCATTGGTGGACATCGCTTCTTATCAGGTGCAACCTGGCGATGTTATTAAAATCAAGAAAAATAAATTACAGAAGAAGTTATTCACCAACATTAATGACAAGATGAAGAAGGCAACAGTTCCTGGTTGGTTGAATTACGATCTCAAGGAGGACCTAGCTAAGGTATTGCATTTGCCTGGCAAGGATGATCTTGAGAAATCCATCAACAGTCAGATCATCGTTGAGTTTTATTCTAAATAATCCATTAAATTGGAAAAAAATATGCAGTCAATCGCTTTGCCAAAAAAAATTCAAATCATTCCCGGTTCGGAGCCACACCAAAGTTTGGTGGTTATCGAACCTCTCTTCCCGGGCTATGGTACTACAGTCGGTAACGCCTTGAGGAGGGTGCTGCTCTCTTCTTTACCAGGCGCCGCTGTTATCGGTGTCAAGATTGAAGGTGCTGATCATGAATTCATGGCCGTGCCAAAGATTAAAGAAGATGTCTTAGAGATTTTATTAAATCTCAAGAAACTATCAGTCAAAATTCATACCGACGAAGTGGTTAAATTAGAATTAGACGCTCATGGTGAGAAGGAAGTTAAGGCTAGCGATATCAAGAAGAATAGCGATGTGGAGATTATCAATGGTGATATGACCATTGCTCACATCACAGACATGGCTGGTAAATTGAAGATGGAAATTTTCGTTACCAAGGGTATGGGTTATGAAACTATTGAAAACCGTGAGAACCGCAAGAAGGAAATAGGTTATATCGAAATTGATTCCATCTTTACCCCTGTTAGAGCAGTTGGATTGAGTGTTGAGAATACTCGCGTCGGCAAGATGACTAACTGGGATAAATTGACTTTGAATATCACTACCAACGGAGTTCTAACTCCTGAAGAGGCTTTCGAAGAATCAACCAAAATTTTAATACAACAGTTTAATGCTTTATTGAAGTCAACAGCTTCTGAAGAAGCGACTGAAGAGACTGAAACTGAAATTGAATAAATATGCGTCATAGAAACAAGGGAAAAACTTTAGGGAGAGAGAAAGCTCCACGAGAAATGATGCTCCGCAATTTGGCGGCCAGTATTATTATGCATGAAAAGGTTAAAACCACCGAGGCTAAGGCCAAGACGGTAAAAATCTTGGTTGAGAAAATGATTACAGTTTCCAAATCTAAGGATTTGACTGCTCGCAGGAAGTTGATTGCTACCTTGCCTCAGCCTTTAGCTGTCGCCAAGGCTATGGATGTGTTAGCTGATCGTTATCAAGAGCGTCCTGGAGGCTATACCCGTATCACTAAATTGGGTATGCGTGTCGGCGACGGAGCAGATATGGTCCAAATCGAATTAGTTTAAATTTATGATGACACCATTTACTAGGGTTACAAAAAAATATGATGCCACCGGAATATCTCTGGGTCGTTTGGCTACCAAGGTAGCTTTGGCGCTGAGAGGTAAGGATGAACCGGAATTTGAGCCACACTTAGATCGTGGCGCAATAGTTGAAATCACTAATATTGATAAGGTACAATTCACCGGCAAGAAGACCGAACAGAAAGTGTATCATCATTATAGCGGATATCCAGGCGGATTGAAGACTAAGAAGATTAAGGATATTTTGGCCAAAGATCCGGGAGAAGTTTTAAAAAGAGCTGTCAGAGAAATGTTACCAGCTAACAAATTACGTCAGCCGATGATCAAGAGACTAATCATTAAGTAATATGCCAGAGAAAAAGACTACAATCAAGAAAGAGGCCAAGTCAGCACCTAAACCTAAGACTGTTACTAAAAAAGCCGTGGTTCCTGAAATCAAGGAGACTGAAATCAAGTCTGAAACTATCAGTGAGGTTAAGGAAGTTAAAGAAGTCAAACGAGATATCAAGGATGCTAAGTTCGTCGGCAAATATATTGCTGTTACCGGCAAGAGAAAGACAGCTAGCGCTCAGGTTAGATTGTTTGAGAAGGGTAATGGCGCAGTCATGGTCAATAATATGGCTAGTGATGTTTATTTTGATACTTTAGAAGCTCGCGCTCTGGTTAATAGTGTAATCAAGAGTGGTGGCGATATTTATAATTTTACCGTCTTGGTAGCTGGCGGTGGTAAACTCGGTCAAGCTGAAGCAGTGCGTCACGCTATTGCCAAGGCTATGATTATCCACAATCCGGAATTACGACCGGTTCTGAAATCCAAGGGTTACCTGACCAGAGATGCTCGTAAGAAAGAGCGCAAAAAACCTGGTTTAAAGAGGGCTCGCCGTGCTCCTCAGTGGAGTAAACGTTAATCAAAAATTCCAAAACAACCTCGATGTATTTCGGGGTTGTTTTTTTAGAGTAAAACAAAACAAATATTTTTAAAACAATTAGCAACATACTCCATATATTTCATATTGTCATCCTGGACCGCGATCCGGGATCCAGGGTTGGTTATTACTTACGTCATTTAGCTGGGATTCATATAAATAAATACTTACTCTGGATACTCCGCCAGCTGGCGGTCCGGTATGACGGAAATGGGATTTTGCCTGGGTCTATCCCTCTGCTGTAGAACTAGTATGACAAAAAACAAAAACCATTTAACCATTTAACTATTTATCAAATCTTTTTAACTTTTATATTTCGCCAACCTTGCTACTCCATCTCCATAGTTGCATTTAAAAAATACTACCGTTATAATGTAATGGTAACTAAATTATTATGATAGCCAGAAATTGGCAAGAACAAGAGGGCAAGTTAAGCAAGACATTTGAGTTTGCTGACTTTGACGATGCTTGGGACTTCATGCAACAAGTAGCTGTTTTATTTAAGAAAATGGATCACCATGCCAGATGGACTAATGAATATAATCAAGTCAGTCTAGAGCTACAGACTCACGATGCCGGTGGGGTAGTGACTGACAAGGACAGAGTCCTGGCTAGTGCCATTGACAAATTGGTAAAATAATCAAATAATCAATGTAGTTCCTTTTAATTAATTATATTAAAATTGTGAGGTTTTCATGAATTATGATTTGTATCCAAGTCAAGATCTAAGCTTGGTGATTATCGCTTTAGCACAAGCCGCTTGGTCCTTCCGAGGATCTATGCTTGAGTCAGTGAATATTGATAAGACGGCTATATCGGAGTTGTCTGAAACAGCATGGTCTTTCCGGATTCCGGTAAGGTGGGACGCTTTGATTTTGCAGTGGCGTTCAGCTTGGCGTTCTGCCGAAGAGTTTATTCAAAGGGAACACAATGAGGTAATAACGAAATTTAGATTTTTATAACAGGCTCCGGCCTGTTTTTTTATGTTATCCGCTGAAGCGGACCCGCACTACGAAAGCGGGACATTCGAATAAGTTTATGTTATCCGCTGAAGCGGACCCACTATTTAAAAACTTTTTACTTTACAAACTTTACAAACTTTATAAACCCTCCTTCTCCGCCAGCTGGCGGATACAAGCGGGCATGCTTTACAAACTTCTTCTCCCTTGTCTTTTCCTTAATATTTCGCTATGATGAACTTAACTTTATGACAGAAAAAGTGGCTAATATTGCCAAAAATACTTCTTATTTCACTCTGGCGTTAATTATGCAAAAGGTCATTTCATTGGCTTATTTTACTATTTACGCCAGGGTTTTGGGTCCGGCTGACCTCGGTAAATACTACTTCGCTATTTCTTTCACCACTATTTTTTCAATTGCTTTGGATCTCGGGCTGACTAATTTATTGACCAGAGAAGTGGCCAAGGATCAGACTAAGGCCGGCTCGCTACTGAGGACGGCCATTGGAGTTAAATGGTTATTAAGTGTAGTGACCATTGTCTTGATGTTGATAGTGATTAAGCTTCAAGGCTACAACACCTTGATTGTTTCTTTGATTTTAGTATCAGTTGTTTCCATGTTGGCGGACAGTTTCTCTAATCTGTTCTTCGCTTTTAGTCGCGCCTTTCATAATTTGAAATACGAAAGTATTAGCGCCGTGCTAGCTCAATTGGTAACTCTCTTGGTAAGCTTGGCAGTTTTCTATTACCACGGCTCTTTGGTAGCTTTGATGTGGGCCCAGGCCGCTTCCAGTTTCTTCGCCTTAATTTATGCTGGTGCTGTTATTCATTGGCGCTGGCACTTATCATTAGTACCGAGTTGGGATTTTAAATATTTCCGAACTTTACTGTTAATGGCCCTACCTTTCGGAATTTATGCCATCGCCCAACGTTTCTATAACTATTTGGATAGCGTCTTACTATTCCAATTAGCAGGGGACAGCGCGGTTGGAATCTATCAGATACCTTTCAGGGCTGTTAATGCTTTTCAATTCTTGCCCATGGCCTTTATCGCTTCACTTTATCCGGCCCTCAGTACTTACTGGCATTCTAATAGAGAACAATTGGCCATAACATTTGAACGTGCCATTAATTACAGTTTGATTATTGCCTTGCCGTTATGTATTGGCTTGGCCAGCATTGCCGGACCAGTGGTTAATATTTTTGCCACTGGCTTTGAATCGGCCGTGTTACCATTTCAAGTCAGCGCAATTACCATCTTCTTCATGTTTATGAATTATCCGGTCGGAGCGCTCTTAAATGCTTGTGATAGACAGAAGTTGAACACTAGAAATATGGTCATAACAGCGGTAGTGAGCGTGCTGATGAATTTGATATTAATTAAGTCTTTCGGTGTCATGGGTGCTATTAGTACCGCGGTAATTACGACCGCCTTACTCTTTGCTTTGAATTTCTGGGAAGCACGACAAGTGGTCAAGCTAAAAGCCAGTGTAATGTTTTTGTTACTGAAGGTCTTAGCGTCCAGCTTGCTGATGGCGGTGGCAATTTATTGGCTTAATCAGTGGTTGAATATCTTGGTGGTGGTGGCTCTGGCCGTGCTGGTTTATTTCTCCTGTCTGCTAGTGCTGGGTGGCATCAAGAAAGAAGATGTCTTCAGTGTTATAAAATCGTTTCAGAAATAAATATGAAATACTTATTAATCACATTAGAATATCCTCCTTATCACGGTGGCGTGGCTAATTACTACTCCAACCTAGTAAAACACAGCCCGGAAAAAATTACAGTGATGACCAATGAGTCTGGTCGCTTGGTTGATGATCGTTGGCCCGTGGTGAAATGGTTGCCTAGTTTGTGGTGGATTGCTCTGGAGCTAAAAAGAAACTCTTACCGCTATCTGCTGGTGGGTCAGATTTTGCCAGTGGGTACTGCGGTCTGGGCATTGTCGTATCTGTTTAATTTTAAATACGGTGTCTTCTTACATGGTTTGGATTTGTCGCTGGCCCAAGCGACGCCAGTTAAGCTCTGGCTGACGAAGCATATCTTGGAGCGCGCCGATAAAATAATTTCAGCTAACAGCAGAACGGCCCAAGAAGCCAAAAAATTGTTGCCAGGGAGCGCTTGGGGTAAGGTGGCTGTCGTCAATCCTGGTATCGATGTCAAACCTTTGGTTTATGATGAAGCGATTATTAAAAATTTAAAAAAACGCTATCAACTGGAGTCCGCAACAGTTTTTTTGACCGTGGCCCGTTTGGTCAAACGTAAAGGTGTTGACACAGTGCTTAGGGCCTTAGCTGAGGCTAGAAAGATTAATCCCAACTTAGCTTATGTTATCATTGGACAAGGTGAGGAAGCTGATAATTTGAGACATTTGATCAGTGACTTAAAATTGGAGGCCTGCGTCAAATTGTTAACCAGGATAGATGATGTGGAGAAAACTCATTGGTTACAGCTGTGTGATGTCTTCGTTATGGTTAGTCGAGATCTGGACGGCGATTATGAAGGTTTCGGTATTGTCTATCTGGAAGCGGGCTTGGCTGGTAAGCCAGTTATTGCTGGCAATTCTGGTGGAGTGGCTGATGCGGTTATTGATGATGAGACTGGAATTATGATAGAACCTGATAATCTGCAGGCGCTGACTGATGTCATCTTGGAATTAGCGGAGTTCGAAGGTCTGCGTCGACGTCTCGGTGATGCGGGTCGACTGCGCGCTATTAATAATTTCAATTGGAATAACCAAGCGAAGAAAATCTTCGATTTAATATCTCATTCATAATTCTTAATTCTTAATTCATAATTCATAGCGCATGATATCCATTATCATTCCTGTCTATAATCAAGCGGAGAAACTAGCTAAATGCCTGGCTAGTATTACGGCGCAAAGTTACCAAGATTTCGAGATAATCATTGTAAATGACGGCTCAAGTGATGATCCCAGGGCCTGGTACGAGGCCTACAAGGGCCTGCTTAATGACAAAATAAGCCTAATTGACCAAAGCAATCAAGGCTCTAACCCAGCGCGCAACAGGGGAGCTCGTGAAGCAAGGGGACAATTTTTGCTCTTTTGTGATGCTGATATTATCATGAAGCCAGAGATGCTACAGCTCTTGCTCAGCGCGCTAACTGAGCATCCAGACAAGGCCTATGCTTATTCTGGTTTCAAGTTTGGATTTAAAACTTTTGCGCCAGGGGACTTCAGCGCTGATAAATTACGAGCTGGTCCTTTTATTCATACCAGCGCCTTGATGAGGACCGAAGCTTTCCCTGGTTTCGATAATCAGATTAAGAGATTTCAGGATTGGGATTTGTGGTTGACGATACTAGAGCGAGGCGGGGAGGGTATCTTCGTTAATGAAATGTTATTTGAAGTGGCCAGCGGTGGTACTATCAGCACTTGGTTACCTAGTTTTGTTTATAAGCTAATGCCTTGGTTGCCGGCGGTGAAGAAATATCAGCGAGCCATGGCGGTGGTGAAAGCGAAACATGGGATAGTATAACTCATAACTCATAACTCATAACTCATAACTCATAACTCATAACACTTAAAAGAAAAAGTTACGAGTTGCGAGTTTTAAGTTATGAAAGTTTGTTTCACTTCAGATGGCGAATGGAATTTACTCTACAGACTATGTTAAATAAACGAATATCATCATACTTACTTCTGATCTCTCTAGCTTTGTTGCTGCTCGGTTGTTCTCGTTCACAGTTGACTGAGGCGAAGTTGCCGACGGTTACCATTAACAATCACACTTGGCAAGTAGAATTGGCGGATACGCCTGAGAAACAGTACCTTGGTCTGTCCAATCGAGCCGATCTGTGCGATAATTGCGGTATGTTGTTTGACTTCAATCCACCAATACAACCCAGCTTCGTTATGCGACAAATGAATTTCCCTCTGGACATAGTTTGGATAGCTGAGAATAGGGTAGTAGCGATTGATGAAAATTTACAGCCTCAAAGCCTGGATCAATTAACTCGTTACACGCCACCAGTGGCGGTGGATTACGTTTTGGAGTTGAATGCTGGAGAAGTGAAACGGGTGGGTGTGAAGGAAGGGGATGAGGTGACGCTAATTTCTAATTACTAATGTCTAATTTCAAATAAAATTTATAAATCCTAATGACAAATGAAGTATTAGACATTTAATCATTTGTCATTTATTAGATATTGGATATTAGGATTTAGTCATTATTTTTTAAAATAAACATAAAAAAATAAAATTTATTAGGTACACTTATTTAATAATTCATTTTTGGTGCTTGTATATATGTTAGAGAAAATAAAAAATATTAATTGGCAATGGACCATGGCCATACTAGCGATAGTGACGGTTTGGTCTTGGTTTGGTAATCTCTGGCCTTGGTTAAATTACCTGGGCTTCGTCAGTATTATTGGCTTGGCAATTTATCTAGCTTATCGTGATTTGGGGCAGGCTATCTTACTCTTGGTCCTGGAATTAATTATCGGCTCCAAGGGCTATCTTTTTTACCTACCAATCGCTGACTTCAATATTTCTATTAGAATGGGTCTCTGGGCTGTGGTGATGATAGCTTGGTTGATTAGTATCTTGGTCCATTGGTCACAACATCGTCAAGAGTTGCTCCAACTCTATCAACTTAAATATTCTAAATTTTTGCTAGGCTTAGGATTCTTCGCCATCAGCGCTTTAATCGTGGCTGTCTGGAATAAGAATCTACCTTCAAACATTTTTCATGATGCTAACAACTGGCTCTTCGCCTTGGTCGCCTTACCAATTTGGATGAATTTTAAAAGCCAGGAGAATTTACGAGCTATGGCTACTACAGTCAAAAGAGCTGTGATTTGGTTGTTGATTATGACCTTGGTGCTGGCTTTTGTCTTTAGTCATAATTTCGGTGACATGAGTTTATTGCTCTATGCTTGGTTGCGTGATAGCGGTTTGGCTGAGATTACGCCTTCGCCAAATGGTTTTTGGAGAATCTTTATGCAATCACAATGGTATCTGGTGCCAGCCATTTTGTGGCTGGTTATTAGCTGTCAAAAATTTGATTATAAAAAAGCTTCTGTTAAATTGCTAATACAATTATCACTTTTGGTTACAGCCATGATTTTTAGTCTGTCACGAAGTTTGTGGTTGGGTTTGGGTGTCGGTATTCTCTTGCTGTTAATTAGTAATCTGACGAAGTGGCGACAATTATTAACTTGGGTGCAATTAGGATTGCTTAGTGTAGTATTGGCTGTGGCTATGGTCTGGACGGTGGTAAATTTACCAATCTTGTCGCTAGGATCAATTAATTATTTGGACACCTTGGCTAATAGAGTGAATGTTAGTAGTGAAGCAGCCGTTTCATCACGCTGGAATCTCTTGCCTCCTTTGATGAAGGAAATTAAGCAGAGTCCGATACTGGGTCAAGGTTTTGGAGCTACTGTAATTTACCAAAGTAGTGACCCGAGAATTGTCAGTCAGACCGGCGGTCAGTATGAGGCTTACGCCTTGGAATGGGGTTGGTTGGATCTGTGGTTAAAATTAGGCTTGGGCGGCCTCTTGGTAATGCTTGGTTTCTTGGTGGTTTTGATCAAGGATTTATGGAGCTTAAAGACTGACCCTGGTCGCTGGCTAGCCGTGACCTTAATCGCCTTAATGGTAGTGCATGCTTTTACCCCTTATATTAATCATCCCTTGGGTCTATTGGCTATTATTTTAGCGGTACTATATTACGACAGAAGCTACGGACAGACAGAGCTTGCATAATTTGAGAAATTATTGTATCATAGGCATTAATATCAATGCCTCCGGAGAGGCATTTACTTATATAATTTAAATTATTATGACAGACCAAATTATTTCTCAAGAAGGCTATAACAAACTTAAGGAAGAGCTGGAATCTATGTCAACCGTCAAAAGACGCGAGATAGCCGATCGAATTGAATCCGCCAAAGAATTGGGCGACTTAAGTGAGAATGCCGAATACTCTGATGCCAAAGAGGCTCAGGCCTTCAACGAAGGTCGCATCTCTGAGATTGCTAACTTGTTGAAAAATTTAAAGGTGGTGGGAGCTGGCGCCAAGGGAGAGGTCAACATGGGGTCTAAGGTAACTGTTGAATCCAACGGTGTTACTAAGACATTTACTGTGGTTAGTTTCAACGAAGCTGATCCTTTGGTCGGCAAGATTTCTAATGAATCACCACTGGGTATCGCTATCAACGGCAAGAAAGCCGGTGACAGTGTCTGCTTCTCAACTCCAAGAGGTGAGAGTTGCTACAAGATTTTAAAGGTTGAGTAATAATTCGCTTAGTTTCAATATTAAAACGCCACGATGAATTATCGAGGCGTTTTTGTTATTAATCAAAAATGAAGACATTTGCATTTTAACTGAAATTATATTAAAATTAAGTAATTATATTGAAAAAAGTAGGAAATTGTCACCTCTCTTGATATGTATTTGTCAAGCGTTGTCATCTCCTCCATGTCATCCCGTTGAAAAACGGGATCCAGGATTAGTCGCTATTTACACTATTTGAAGCATAATTCACGTAAATAAGCACTCAACTCTGGATACCGGCCTTCGCCGGCATGACAAAACAGATGAATTTACTGAGTAAATAATTAATCTTCATCAAATATGGAACAAGTCAAGCAAAGTGAACGCGCAGATAGACTCAAGAAATTAGAGGCTCTGAAAGCACTTGGTATCAACCCTTATCCGGCTAAAGTCAGTCGAGATTATTTGGCTACTGAGGTCATTGATAATTTTAACGAGCTGGTATCATCTGGCAAATCTTTCAAAGTGCTGGGACGATTGAGAAGCTTTCGTGAGCATGGTAATATCGCTTTCTGTAATCTGGAAGACGCTTCTGGTCGAATCCAATTAGTCTTCTCCAAGAAAGAATTCACCGATGATAGTTATAAAATATTTTCTAAGCTGATTGATGTCGGCGACTTTTTGGAATTGACTGGTACCGCCTTCGTAACCAAAGCTGGTGAGAAGAGTGTCTTGGTTAGTGCCTGGCGTCTAGCGTCTAAGACTCTGCGAGGCTTACCTGATGAATGGTTTGGTCTGCGCAACGAAGAAGAACGACTTCGTAGGCGTTACCTAGATATTCTGACCAATCCTGAGGTGCGAGACATGGTAATCAAAAAAGATAAATTCTGGAATGCCGTTAGAACTTTCTTAAAAGAGCGTGGTTTCATTGAAGTGGAAACTCCTGTTCTGGAGACTATGGCTGGTGGTGCCGACGCTAAGCCGTTTAAAACACATCACAATGCGCTTGATCTGGATGTTTATTTGCGAATTTCCACGGGTGAATTGTGGCAGAAGAAATTAATGGTGGCCGGATTAGAGAAGACCTTTGAAATCGGTCGTCAATTCCGAAATGAAGGTATGGACGCCGAACATTTGCAGGATTACACCCAGATGGAATTCTATTGGGGCTACGCTGATTATGAAATGGGCATGGAATTAGTAGAGGAGATGTACAAACATATCGCATTGCAAACTTTCGGCACACTCAAATTCAAGATAGGCAACTTCGATGTTGATTTGGATCAAGCTTGGCAACGTTACGATTATCGTCAGACAGTCTTAGACATGACCGGTGTGGATATTCTTAAGACAACCCAAAGTGAGATTGAAGCGAAATTGCAGGAGTTGGGCGTTAAATATGATGACAAAGGTTTCAATATCACCAGAGCGATTGATAATCTCTGGAAGTATTGTCGTAAGCAAATTGCCGGGCCGGGCTTCTTGGTCGGTGTGCCGATTACAGTTTCACCCTTGGCCAAACGTGATGATACTAATCCTGAAATTGCTCAGCGTTTCCAACCACTCATTGCCGGTAGTGAATTAGGTAATGGTTATAGTGAGCTCAATGATCCGATTGATCAATTGGAGCGTTTTGAAGAGCAACAGAGATTGAAGGACGCCGGTGATGAAGAGGCTCAGAGCAAGGATGATGAATTTGTTGAAGCCTTGGAATACGGCATGCCACCTACCTGTGGTTTCGGTATGAGTGAACGAGTCTTCTCATTCCTTATGAATAAGACTATTCGTGAATGTCAGATTTTCCCATTAATGAAACCGAAAGACGCTAATCATGTATCACAAAGTAAGGATAAACCCTCCTTCGCTAAGGCTTCCACCTCTGCTAAAGCTACGGCGGACAAGGCAAAGATTTCTGATGAGGATGTGGAGAAGATGAATGCCGAGCTGGGTGATTTGAAGTCTCGCTTGGGATTTAATTATCAAGAGGCGGAAGCAATTCTCAAAGAATATATCACTGACCAACAGATTTATCTGCACTGCTTGGAGACAGAAATTGTGATGCGGGCTCTGGCGAAGCATTTGGGCCAGGATGAAACAGAGTGGGGGATTATCGGTCTCTTGCACGATTTGGATTGGCAGTTAACTCGCCAAGATCAGGCTAATCACGGTGTCAAGGTAGTGGAAATCTTGAAAGAGGCCGGCGCTAGCCAGTATTTAATCAATACTGTTATTAGTCATGTCTATGGCCATGAAGCGATTCCAGCATATCTAGAATTAAAACGATCTAAGTCAGTGGAGCATTTGTTGGCAGCAGGGGAGACGGTGACGGGTTTGATTGTGGCTTCGGCCCTGGTGCGTCCTGATAAGAAATTAGCCGAAGTGGAATTATCTAGCTTGAAAAAGAAATTCAATACCAAGTCTTTCGCCGCCAATTGCAATCGTGATGTGATCATGGAATGCGAGGCGGGCGGTATTAAGCTGGATCAATTCTTGGAGATTTGTTTGGAGGCGATGAAGTCCAGGGCGGGGGAGTTTGGACTGTAAACACATAACACATAACAACTTCCACCACCAGTCATCCCGGCGGAGGCCGGGATCCAGAGTAAATAATAATTAACTTGAATAAGGAGATGATAATTAATATTTAGCTTAACTGATACATTAATAAGCATATGAAAAAAAATTGGTTACTTTTGGCTACAGTAGTATTAATAGCGATACCTATAATAATTTTTATTTGGTCTAATAAAGCCTTAGCTCCAGAGCTACCAACGCAAGATTCGACTCCAGTAGTTAATACTAATCAGGAAAATAATAATAACCAAGTAATTAAGCCTGATGACAAACCAATAGCTAATCAAAAATTATATCAAAATCAAAAATTAGGTATTTCTTTTACCTACCCATCTAATTGGCCAGAGCCAATAATTGTTGATCGGGGTATTATTGGAGATAGTGGTTTCTTTGCTTTTCGAGAAGATGCTGGCTTGTGGAGCTTGAAATTAGGTGCTTTTGATAATAAGTTACAAGAAGGTGAAGGAGCTTATAATTGGAATATATATGCATATAAGGCTAAAGATTATCAGCAATTTAAAAATCAATTAATGGCAGACGCTGGTATTTATAAGATTGAAAAAGAATTTAAAATCAATAATGACAATGCTATAATGTATACTGAGGCTGGTATGTGCAGCTCTAAAGAGGTTGTTATCTTTGGTAAAAATATAACTCTGGCAATATCTACTATTTGTGGCGGTGATGACACTGAAATCGGTAATGGAATTAATGACATCTTGCAAAATTTAAAATTTTAACAAACTGCATTCAATATATTTAACTTTATAATTACCTTTATGTTAGACATTAAATACATCAGAGAACACAAGGAGGAGGTTCAGGCTAATTGCGCTAATCGCTTGGCTGTGGTTGATATTGCCTCATTGTTGCAATTGGATGATCAACGTCGGGAGCTGATTGGTCGGATTGACGCTCTACGTGGCGAACGTAACCAGAAATCCAAGGCTAAACCAACTGAGGTGGAGATTGCTAAAATGAAAAGGGTAGGGGAGGAGATCGCCGAGTTGGAAAAAGCCTTGTCGGTAGCCGAATCAGAACTAAACGCTATGTTGCTAGCAGTGCCTAATCTAACTCACCCTGAGGTGCTGGTTAGTACTGATGAGTCCGAGAATCATGTTTTAGAGACTGTTGGTATCATACCTAAATTTGACTTCGAGCCACTGGACCATGTCGCTCTGGCTGTTAAACACGATTTAATAGAATTTGAGCGAGCTACCAAGGTGTCTGGTGCTAAGTTTTATTATTTAAAAAATGACCTGGCTAGACTAGAATTGGCTTTGGTTAATTATGTTGTGGACCTGGTGATCAAGCATGGCTACAGTCTCATGACGACGCCAGATTTGGCCAAGACAGAAATAATTGAACGCTTAGGTTTCAATCCTCGTGGCGAGTCCACCCAAGTTTATAATATTGAAGGCACCGATCTGAGCTTAATCGGTACCGCTGAAATTACTCTCGGAGGACTCTACGCCGATGAAGTCTTGGACATTTCGGAATTACCTAAGAAGTATGTCGGCATTTCTCATTGCTTCCGAACCGAGGCTGGATCATATTCTAAATTCAGCAAAGGCATCTTCCGCGTGCATCAATTTACCAAGGTAGAAATGTTCGTTTACGCTACTCCAGAGCAAAGTGAGGCGATTCACCAAGAGATTCTAGAGATCGAAAAAGAGATTTTCTCCGGTCTCGGTTTAACGTATCAAGTGGTGGATCACTGCACGGCTGATTTGGGCAACCCTAGCTACCGCACTTTCGATCTTGAAGCTTGGATGCCTGCCTCGCCCGCCGTAATGAAAGTGGAGGAGGGGCAAGCTGTGATTAATCAACTGGGAAGATGGGGAGAGATTACCTCCACTTCCAACTGCACTGATTATCAAGCTCGAGGTCTAAACATCAAATACAAGACAGCTGATGGTCAGAAAGACTATGTCTATACCCTTAACGGCACAGCTGTAGCCACTACTAGGGCTCTAATAGCCATCTTAGAGACTAATCAACAGTCTGATGGGTCTATTGTAATTCCGGAAGTTCTTCGACCTTATATGGGAGGACAGGAAATAATTTAATAATTTAATAATTTAATAATTTAAGAAAAGGTTATTTTTAAATTCTTAAATTTTTAAATTGATATCAGGTGCCTTGGAAACCAAAAAACAAATTAATTAATACTCGAGCGCATCGAATGAAGCCAAGGCGTCAGACAGAGCCGACCGTTAATAGCTTTATTCGTCGTGAGCGCTCAGACCAGACTATCGTCCGGACCAGCTCTGCCGGCGCTTGGTGGTACTTGTTGTTGCCTTTTGTTATTATCGCTTTCTTTTATCTTTTTAGTGGTTTGAATATTCGTGGAGTGGAAATTCCTGCAACTAAATTCATTGATCGTGATGAATTGGTCAGAGCTTATGAAGCGCAGAGAGGGGAGTCGGCTTGGTTGGTCTTCAGGCAGAGCAATTGGCTCCTATTCGACGCTCAAGCGCTTCAGACTAAATTAGAGTCAGACTACTATTTTAATTATCTCAAGGTTAGTAAGAATTTAAAAAATTTATCAATAGTGTTACAATTTGATGAAAAGGAGTATAATTTAATCTGGCAAGAAGGGGAGACGAACCACTACGTAAATTATCAGGGCGAGATCATTTTCTCAGTGCCTGCTAATCAGCCCATTAAGGATAAGACAGTGGTTGTATTTAACGAGCTAGCATCAAAACGACAGGGGAGGTCAATATTGGTGGATGAAAAATATTTGAGATTCGCCAGTGCCTTGGATGACGCACTCAATGCCAAGACTAAGGGGCTGTCCCAGAGACGTTTGGGAGTGGGTGCGGAATTCAATACCGTTAAGGTGCTAATCAATAATGGTCCAGTACTCTACTTCAATACCGAGTCTGATATCAATGATCAGCTAAATAAACTGGAAGCCTTGAGACAAAGCGAGCTAGCTGACGGCAGGGTATTCAATGCTCAAAAATATATCGACCTCAGGTACGGCAAATCAATTTATTATCAATAAACCACAAGCTAAAACTCCCCTTTGTAAATTATAAAATGAAGAGGGGACGGCCCATAAGCATATGAATCAAGAACAAGCCTTTAAATTGGTATTTAGCCTAGCTCTGATAGTCTTTTGTTTAACTATCATTGGTTTCTTTCTGCTGGCTTTGAAAATATTTTTATTGTTTACTCCGGAGCTTAAGTTCATGGGTTTGTCAATCAAAAATGTTTTGATAACGACCAGAACTCAGTTCTAATTAGGAGAGGGATAATTATTTCCAGCTAGATAGGTACTAGATTACTATGCTGTTAACTGAGTGTAAGGGATATTATACTCAGTTCCTGTAAAGGGGTAAATATACCAATATACTTAGTAAAACAAGAGATTTATTTAATTAAACGACGGCTATGAGCGCTCCACTACCCTTATTAGACGACTATTTATTAAACCTTCAGGTGAATAATTATTCACCTGAAACTTTATATAATTACGAAAGAGATTTGAAAGTTTTTGAAGATTTTTTATTCGACGCTCAGTTGGACTTTCAGAAATTATCAAAAAAAGATGTTTTGAATTATAAGGCCTTCTTAACATCGATTGATCGCAAGACCGCTAATAATAATGCTGGTCAGAAGAAGCTCAATGCCTATTCCATTAACAGGATGTTGTCCTCACTAAGGAACTATCTGAAGTATTTAATCGAAATGGATCATGACTCTCCCCTTCCGCCTGATGTAGTTAAAATGATAAAAACGACCAAGAAGAAACCGCAGGTAGCGGAATTTGACGAATTGGTTAGGTTAATTGAGTTTCCTAGTAAATTTGAAACCGATAATAGGATCGCTCTACGTAATAGAGCTATGCTAGAAGTCCTCTTCTCGACTGGTTTAAGAATCTCAGAGCTGGTCAATCTGAAAATAACTCAGATAGATAAGCAAGGCCGAATCTTCGTGCTGGGTAAGGGCAAGAAAGAGAGATTTGTCTATCTGACACCGAGGGCTATCATTCATCTCAATGACTACCTCAAGACTCGTAGTGACAGTAGTCCTTATGCCTTCATCCCCTATCGTGGCTTGAATTCTAGCAGTGAGAAAGCTAGGAAGATCTCCCCTAACTATCTGCAAGATAAAATAAAAAAATATCGTGAGTTGTTGGGGGTTAATGTGCCGACCTCAGCCCATTCCTTGCGCCACGGTTTCGCCACCTATTTAGCTGAGGCTGGTGCCAGTCCGGTAGCGATTCAAGTCCTATTGGGCCACGAATCTCTAGATACCACCACCAGGTATGTTCATGCCTCAGATATTTACGCTCAGAAAACGCAAGAGAAGTATCATCCCCTCAAAAAGTAATATAAGGTAATGCTCCCCTTGCCAAGGGGAGCTGTCCGTTAGGACTGAGGGGTATAACATATGAAGGGAATAAAAAAAAGTCTTCCTGTTGTCGGAAGACTTTTGAATTGACTTATTACGCAGTTAAAGCATTAGGTTCTGGTATGAAAAATGCATCAATCGTAATTTTGATTGGATTTTTTGATTCAGCGTATCTGTTAAAAGTATTTGCTATTTCCCATAATATTTTGCGGTAATTACCGGTAACATCTCTCTCGGACACTTCTTTAACATAAAGCGATATCTGCTTACATATTTGAGATTCCGATGGTACTTTTCCGTACTTTGAAATGAAATTATTTCCCCATCTTGTTAGCAAATGATGCCTCATGACTAACGCGCCATTATTGTTCAACTCATCAAATCCTCTTCTAATGTCCTCTACATATGCAAAGGCAGTATTGTAATCAAAATTCTCGATTTTGTGTCCTTTGATATCAAAGTTATCATTAGGGTTCTGATTGTGATTTGATTTCTTTCTCTTATTAACTGGCATGACTCTCTCCTAATATTATATTTGGATATTTAAATGTACATTATAATGTTTCTATTATAGCATATATATTATAAAATGTCAATGGTTCAGCAAGCTCACCACGAAGGCTATGATCAAAATATGGCTAATATATAATAAAAAAACCGCCAATGACAGCGGTTTTTGACGGTGTTTATATTATCAGCGGTTGATTAAATATCGACAGCTTCATCATGATGAAATTCCAAGCTATAACTACGACAATGGCTAATAATTTGGAGCCAAATAGCCATGATTCTGGGAATAAGCTAATGATTAGAGAGTTGATAGCTAGTCCAACAACGGCTATAACGATAAATAATAGTAATTCGTAGACCAGACTACGACGCCGGTAATCTCCTAGCACCAAGATGACTAGTAGAATGAACTTCACGATTGAGGCTACTCCAAAGGCCATAGCGGACGCCAAGACGTAATTTAAGCCCGAATACAGTTCTAAGCCTGTTAGAATTACAATGTCGGTTATGGTGGCTATGGCGCCACAGAGAGAGTATAGACCGAGCTCCTTGGTTTTGGAGCCTGCGAAAGCAAACATAGTCAATCCCCTATAAAATGAACAATGTGTTTATTGTAAGACTTTATTATAGTTTGTCAATTTACTGCTAATCAATAGTACCGAACTTAACCAAGAAGCCACTCTGACTATTGCATGTTGTGGGTGCATTCTCAGCTCCACCATCATTATAACTTCCATTACCATCAAGATCATTTTTCACATTACATCTAACGCTTCCTGTTGATAATAAAACTTGCTGTTGATCCATCGCTAGCCACAGACCCTCATCGTCACCTGTGCCACCCATTCTTCTAGACCAGACATGAGAACCATCTGACAAGTTTAGCGCAATGACTATGGCATCTTTCAGCGCATAGGTGGCTGGAGCTGTTTCCGGATAGCTGGTCTGGATAGCGCTGTCACCATTAAGGTCTGATGGTCCTGTAGTATTGCCTGTCATGTATAATAAACCGTTTCCAACTATTAGACTCCTAATATCGTCATTAGAAACACCACCAAAACGTTTCGACCATCTGTGAGTACCGGCACTACTAAAAGAACTAACGAACATATCGCTATTTCCATAACTACTAGACTCAGCTGTGTTTTCATTATTACTGGCATTACCGTTTAGATCAGCAGCACCGATGACTGTTCCTGATATATAAACATTATTATCAGTATCAATCGCAATACCTGAGGCGGTATCAGATGAAGTCGACCCGAATCGACGTGCCCATCTAAAGGTGCCGGTCATGGTATAGCTGAGTAGGAAGCCGTCATTACTAGCATAGCCTGTCTGTGGCTCACCAGTAACCGCTACTTCATTACCGACTCTATCTCCATCAAAATCAACACTAGATTGAACATAACCAGCTATATAGAAGTTGTCACTACTATCAATGGCTAAATTTAAAGGAATTTCGGACAACCAACCACCTAGTTTCTGAGACCATAAATTAGTACCATTGTCATCAAATATAGCAATAAACATATCGTTGGTTGATGAATCACCACCATAGGTATTTGTTTCAGGCCAACCAGCTGAAATAACACCATCACCATTGATGTCAGCCGGGCCACTAGTAACACGTCCCAGCATCACTATGCGACCCTGGGAGTCAACCGCCACACCAGCGCCATAATCATTAGAAGTAGTTCCCATGCGTTTCGCCCAACGATATTGACCATTATTGTCATAAACTACTAAAAAAACATCGTTATTTCCAGTGTCGGTCGACACCTCCACGGTACCTGTTTCAATAGAACCATCCTGGTCGAAATCTGCAGAACCTCTTATCGAACCAACTACTATAACATCACCATTACTATTGCTAGCAACACCATAAGCGCCGTAATCGCCGTTAATTCCACCCAATCTTATAGACCAACGATGAGTACCAGTATTGGTATATGAGGCGATAAAGGCATCATCTTGGGCAAATCCCACCGCGCTTTCGGCAGTTCCGGCTTGAATAGACCCATCTTGATTAAAATCATAATTTCCATAAATAACACCAGCTGTAAAATATTCATTATTAATACTAGAAATTATTGAAGACCTGCGGGAATCGGGGCCTTGTGCGGTTCTTAAGGCCCAACCAGGTACATTAGGAGTACATATTTCGCCTGGAACTGCCTTGCAATTGCCAGGCCCCGCAGTCTCAACGGCTTTACCGAGACAATACTTGAGAGTATAGGAACCGCCATTAGCAACAGGAGTATATACATAAGTATCAGTTAAACAAGAGCCGTCAGGTTTACTCGGAGAGTTTGGTACATTTTTCATCAGGACGTTTTGGTCAAGATCAAAAAAGGCTTGACCGGCGGTAAGAGTGCTCGGATAAATACTATTATTAGTGTAGTAAAGCTCTAAAGCGGTTTGAATCTGTTTGATATCAGATATCCTTTTAGCATCTCGGGAATTAGCCCTGATACTAGTGAATCCGATTGCTACGAAAGTAACTAAGACACCTATTAGAGCAACCACAACCAGTAATTCGATAAGAGTGAACGCTCCCACTTCGCCAGCCGAATCGGCTGGGCTTCGAGTGACAAGCCCCGAAAAGCTTCGCCTCGGGGCAAGTCCCCGTAAAACAGCTTCGCTGTCATGGGGCACGGCAGAAAAGCTTCGCCTCGGGGCAAGCCTTGAAAAAATACGAAATGCAAAATTAAAATAAGGTCGCTTGGAGACAAGCGGTGCTTCTTTGATAAAAATCATTTTTAGAGTTTTAGAAAAACACAAAAACTATTTTTCATTTAGAAATTGTGGTTTGTTTGTTAATCAAGATAGTTCAGGGGGTCTACCGGAATTCCGTTGAGACGGACTTCGAAATGCAGATGGGCGCCGGTGGTTAATTTGCCGGCTCCGGGTGTATTTGGTAAAGCACCTGATAGAGCTATAAGGTCCCCTTGCTTAACATATTGATCCTCTTGCACATAGACCTTAGAAACGTGACCATAGACGGTGGCTAGGCCGTCGCCATGAATAATCATGACATAGGCATAATTGGTACTGCCGTCAAACTTAACTCGCCCGACATAGCCGGGGGCAGCCGCCTTGACCGGGCTACCTTGAGGCGACCTAATGTCGACAGCGGGATGTTCAAATAAATTACGGAAGGGATAGTCGGGGTCATGGAAATAAGCGGTGATGGTATTCTTGGTAACAGGCCAGATGAAAGCGCCGGCCGAATCGTCCAGAGCGTCTAACTTGTTAGTCTTGGAAAGCCGATCTCGAATCGTCTTCTCCAGATAGGCGATGTCGGCTGCGGCTACTTCTTGTTCCTTTTTGACTTGAGCTAAGAGATTCTGATATTCGCTTTCGGATTGTTTGGTCTGTTCCAAGACTAGAGTTCGGCTGTCTCGTTCGGCTAGTAATTGATCCTGTTTGCTCAATAAATCTTGCTCCAGATTGACTAGGCTTAATCGTTTCAAGTCGAGGTCTTTCTTGTCCTGTGCTAAACGATCGTGAGACACTTTCAATCGACCCAAACTTTCTTTGATACCACTATTGATGTCTTTGAGATATTCAATTTGATTGAGATAATCGGTCAGGGAATTATTGGTCAAGAGAATCTCTAAGTCGCTCTTGTTCCCTTCTTTATACAACAAACCCAGAGCCAGGGCGATGCGGTCCTTCTCGGTGGCAATGTCCTGCTCCTTGAGCATAATTTCCAAATCGGTGCGTTTGATTTCCAGGACGGTTTTCTCTATATTTAGTTTGACATCCATGGTATTGGCTTCGATGGCCGATAGACGATTGTCAAAAATTGATAGCTGGTTTTGCAAATTAGCTTTCTCTTGTTGTTTCTGTTGGATGGCCATTTTGTAGGCTTCTTGGCGCTTCTGTAATTCTTCGATGGCGTCTTTTTTTCCAGAGATATCGTTGTTCAAATCTCTGATTTCTTGGCTGGTAGCGTCGTCTAGAGACGATGAGCTGTCGTTAACCTGACCCAAGGCCCAGAGTAGGCGCCAGCCGAAGATAGAAACGCTGATAATAGCTAAAAATGACAAACCTAAGATAGTCTTTTTCATGACTGTATTATAGCATAAATCAAAAATCAGAGCAAAAGCCCTTTATTTTTTCCAAACAACCAGGATTTGTAAAGGTTATTTTTTCTTGCATGTGTTTACTAATTTCTCTCTGTATAACAATTTATTTTTTTGTTCCAACACGATAAGCAACACGAAATCTGTCAATTTTTCCGAGTCAATCTTCGTCGTTGCAACGCATTACGTCAAAAATAACTATTATTTTAGGAATTATATTTTTGACAAGCGTTGCAAATTCTCCTCAATTGACTGAAAAATTGAAACGATTTCTCATGCTTATCTTAGTTAGAACAGTTGAATTTAATTATAAATATTTGTATTAATTAATTCAGTTTATTGATTCCTTCCTGAATTCTCTGGAGGCTGAGCTCGCGACCGAGGACGCTGGCGACTTCAAAGGGGCTGGGACTGGCCTTCTGACCAGTCAGAGCGACACGCATCGGCCAGAGATAATCACCTAGCTTCTTGTCTGAGGATTTTAGCCACTCTACTAGCGTTTGCTCCAGATTGTAGGTAGTCCAGTCAGCGGTCTCTATAGCTTCTAACTGAGCCACAACCTCTTTCAAATTACTGATAACTTGTTCGGGAGTTAGAGTCTTCCAGATCAAGAGATTGCTATCGTAGTCTAGTGATTCGGCGAAATAGAAAGCAGTCAATTCAGCGACATCACTTAGAGTTTTCAAGCGCTCTTTAATAGTAGGAATAATTTTCAATAGATAGTCGTCCGACCCCCTCTCACTCCTCATTGGCGGGCAAGCTAGAGGGGAATTATCTTTGACCCCTCCGGCCTCCGCCCGCCTCGACTCGCCGTCTTCGGCGAGGCTGGGCCACCTCCCCTTGTCAAGGGGAGGATTGGTGGAAATGAAGGGCTTTAGTAGGATTAGGAGTTCTCGGTCAGACTTTTGTCTGAGGTAGATACCGTTGTAATAATCCAGTTTATCAGTATCGAAGATGGCAGGACTAGTGCCCATACCCTCCAGTGAAAATTCTTGTTCCAATTCAGTTAGACTGAGAATTTCCTTATCGTGCTTGGGGTGCCAACCGAGCAGGGCGCAGAAATTAATCAGCGCTTCTGGCAGATAGCCTTTGTCCTTGTATTGCTCGACGAAGACATCGCCCTGACGCTTAGATAATTTGCCACCGGTCTTATTTAAAATTAATGGTAAATGGATAAATTTAGGCGCTTCCCAAGCAAAAGCCTGATAGAGCAAAATATTCTTAGGAAAGCTCGGTAGCCACTCGTCTCCCCTAGTGACATGAGATATTTCCATTAAATGGTCATCAACGATATTGGCGAATTGATAGGTTGGCACTCCGTCGGATTTGATTAGGACATGATCTTCTAAGTCAGAGCATTGGAAACTGATATCACCACGCAGTTCATCATGGACAACGATAGTGCCGTCTAATGGTAATTTCTGACGAATGACGAAACGCTCCCCTGACCTTAGCCTGGACTCAACTTCAGCTGATGAAAGCTGGCGACAGCGACGATCGTATCGAGGAGGCAATTTATCAGCCTGCTGTTGCTCACGCATTTGGGTTAAAGTTTCACTAGTGCAGAAACAATGATAAGCACCGTCCTTGGCTAATAACTCGTCGCGATACTTGTGGTAAATATCCAGACGTTCGCTTTGAATATAGGGGCCGAAGTCACCACCCTTGTGTGGCCCTTCACTGAATTCAATGCCAATCCAATCAAGTATTTTTATTAAACTTTCCACCGCACCCTCAACTTCCCGCTTCTCATCGGTGTCTTCAATACGTAGGATAAAATCTCCTTTCAATGATTTGGCTATCAGATAGCCAAAGAGAGCGGTACGGAGATTACCGATGTGGAGAAAGCCGGTTGGACTTGGCGCTAAACGTAGACGAATATTGGACATAGAAAAAGAATTAAGAATAATGAATTAAGAATGAGGATTGGCTTGTTTTAGTAAAGTTTGTAAAGTTTTAAGAACTGGTTTATTTTTTAGTGTGGTGTTAATTATTTTTTTAGCTTCAGGATTATTGTCGGTCAGAAGGCCTATCTTTGGCCAATGCTCCTGCCTCTGCCAAAAACCATTTGAGTCTATGTGACTATGAATAGGTTCACGCTCCTTTATTTGATACATCTTAGATAACGCTAATGGTCTAAGGTTATTATTATCATTAAATTCTAAAAAGCTTGCCTGTAAATACCTCATAAAGGCTAATTTTTCTAAGCTAATATTACTACCCTTAATATACAAAAATAATTCTGCAAATTTTTTATAAAAGACATCATAATTAAACGGCAACATTTTATATTTAAGAGCCCATCTCCAATCAACAATAAAAAAATCTGTCGCCATACCGTTATCAGTGATATTCATTCTTTCTGGAATATTCCAAGCGCAACTTGCCAGATAAAGTTTATTGTCAATCATTTTGTTAATAATATCCTTTAAAAAATCAGGCTTAATTAACCAGGTGTCCGCCGCTAAGACAATCAGATAATCAGTCTGGGGATATGACCTTGCCACCACCTTTACTCCTAAATCAATTAATTTCGCTGCTCCTGCAAAATGACCCGGATTAGTAGTTCTAATCAGTTTATCTTCTAAATAAGTTTTACTATACCAAGTTTTCTTACCATTATAAGCATGGACAATGTTAATCTTTTTAAAAAAAGGGTCAGTTTGCCACAATTGTCGAATAATCGCTTGATTAATTTTAGCGTCGACTACCTTGTTATAAGTATATATAATTACACTAAATGTTTTAGTAGTCATAAATTTATTTGATGAATTCTTTATATTTTTTCAAAAACAATTCAGTGGCTGGTCGGACAATCGGATCAACCGCGTCTAACAAATTATCAATCTTGACCCATTTATAATCTCGATTCTCCCAATTCAGTTGAATGGCGTCTTTGGCGCCTTGATAATTAATCAGACAGAGATTTAACCTTTGACCTCGGTAGCCTCGAATAGTATAACCATCGGGCCAGTCATAGCGATAAATATTATAATAGATAGCGCTAATACTGAAATTATCTAATTGCAATTCTTCGGTCATTTCTCGTCGGACGGCTTGTTCGGCGTTCTCATGAGCTTCAATACCTCCTTGAGGCAATTTCCAGAATTCACCCTCTTCTTTAGCGCTATTGATAATCAGGATTTCATCGCCTTGATAGATAAAGGCTACCACATTTGGTCGATAGAACCAAGGGTGGATTAAATCATCCAAGATAAAATAAAATGGAAATTTAATGACGGCGTTGAAGATGCGTTTGATTCTGAGTCGTGGGTTAATCATTAGACGCCAGAGCCACTCTAGGCCTAAGCTCTGCATCAGTCGTGGCGCTCGCTTGGCTCGGCCTGTTAAATAATCGAAACTACCCCCAACCCCGATGCCGATTTTGGCAGATGATTTGGGCAGGATGGTGAATAGTAATTGCTCCTGAGCTGGAGAGCCCAGCGCGCAGAAAATAATATCAGCAGACAACTCATTTAGCTCATTGTCAGAATTTAACACTTGATCCAAGTCAGGCTCGAGGATCTTAAATTTCAAACTTGGCCAACTTTTAGTCAGGGCTTGACTAATGTCGCTGGCGCTGGATAATCCGTCTCGGCGATTGATAACAGCAATTGTCAAATCATTAGTATTAGCTAGATTTAATAAATCAATAACTAAGTCGGCGCCGGTGTGCCGTGCCAGGAGTCGACCCTTGACCAAGGCAGAACATTGCAGGCCGAAACCATCTGCTAATCTCAGGTCTAATTTATTCAATAAACTAAGGAATTCATCGTTGCGACGAGCTTCTAAGAGAAACTCCGGATTGACGGTGGCGATTTGATGAGGCTGGTCCCCTGCTAGGCATGCCTTAATATTAGCCAATAATTCTGAATTATTAAGATTATTTATTTTTACTCCTAAGATTTTTATATCGGTCATATGCGTAGTATTAGTTTAGCAAGTAATGTTTAATATTTCAAATAAAGTCTTGACTGAAGCGAAAATTATCTGTATTATATTAGCAGTCTACTAATTAGAGTGCTAGCTACGAATACTACTAATCTACGAAAATTGCTACGAATACAACGAATACTACTAATCTACGAAAATTGCTACGAATACAACGAATACTACAAATCAACAAAAAATTACTACTAACACTTCTAAATGATTAATGTTACGTGTTATGTGTCACCTGTCACACAAGCGGACGTGTTATGCGGGATAAAAATTATAAAATTCAAAATTAAAAATTCTTAACATATGTTTGATAAATTTACTCACAAGGCGCAAGAAGCTATCATTAATGCTCAGGTGGTGGCTCAAGAATTCGGTCAACAACACATCAATGCTTTGCATATGCTGGTGGCTTTGATTGAGCAACCGGATAGTATTGTGCGAGCCATCCTGGAGAAACTCAAGGTGGATCCAGAGACTGTTCGTGATCGAGCTGAATCGGAGATTGAGAAATTACCTAAGGTGCAGGTCGAAGTGTCTATGGGTATGGTACAAGGCACTGCTGAAATGGCCGAGGTGGTAGAAGCTGCTAATAAGCTTAGTTTGATTATGAAGGACGATTTCATTTCAACCGAGCATTTGTTGTTAGCCATACTGGAGGCGAACTCCAAGGCTCATACCATTCTCAGTTCACTGGGGGTCAAGTTCGATGATGCCATGAAGATTTTAGCAGAAGTACGCGCTAACCAACCAGTAGACACCCCGACCCCAGAGAATAAATACAAAGCCTTAGAGAAATATACCATTGATCTAACCGAGCTGGCCGGGCAAGGCAAACTGGATCCGGTGGTAGGTCGAGATGAAGAGATTAGACGTGTCATGCAGGTATTATCTCGCCGAATGAAGAATAATCCAGTGCTGATTGGTGAAGCTGGCACCGGTAAAACGGCCATCGTCGAAGGCCTGGCGCAACGTATTGTGGCCGGTGATGTGCCCGAAACTTTAAAAAATAAGACTTTAGTCTCACTGGACCTGGGTTCTCTGATTGCCGGCGCCAAATTCCGTGGTGAATTCGAAGACAGATTAAAAGCGGTTATTAAAGCAATCAAGAATAGTGATGGCAAAATTATTTTATTTATTGACGAGCTACATACTATAGTCGGAGCCGGCGCCAGTGAGGGTTCCATGGACGCTTCCAATATGTTGAAGCCGGCCTTGGCGCGTGGTGAGATTATTACTATCGGCGCTACCACTACCAAGGAGTATCAGAAATATATTGAGAAGGACATGGCTCTGGAGCGTCGTTTCCAGCCGGTTCAAGTTAATGAGCCGTCCATTGAGGATGCTATTGATATCATGCGTGGTATCAAGGAGAAATACGAAGTTCATCACGGCGTTCGTATTACTGACAGCGCTCTGGTGTCAGCGGTGAAATTATCCCATCGATATATTAGTGATCGATTTCTGCCTGACAAATCGGTGGACTTGATGGATGAAGCGGCCAGCGCTCTGCGCATGGAGATTGATTCCTCTCCTGATGAATTGGACAGCTTGCGTCGTGAATTAAAGAAATTGGAAATAGCCAAAGTCGGCCTAGAACAGGAAGTGAAATTAAGTGACAATGATAATGTTAAGAAGAGCGCCCAAGCTAAATTGCGCGCCACCGTCAAGAAATTATCAGTAGTCAAGGAAGAGGCTCATCAATTAGAATTGCATTGGAATAATGAACGCGAAATTATCGCTCGTATTAGACTAGCTAAGCAAGAGATTGACAAACTGAAAGCGGAGGCAGAGATGATTCAACGACGTGGCGAAGATTTGACCAAGGTGGCGGAAATTCGTTACGCCTTAATTCCCGATCTGGAGAAACAGATTAAAATCAGTGAACAAGAATTGACCAAAATACAATCACAGGGTCAGCGTATTCTCAAGGAAGAGGTTACTCCTGAAGACATCGCCAAGGTGGTGGCCAAATGGACCGGTATTCCAGTGGTTAAAATGTTGGAGTCAGAGGTCAAGAAATTATATCGCATTGAGTCTGAGTTAGAGCAGAGAATTATTGGTCAGGCTGACGCCATCAAGGCTGTTTCTAATGCTATTCGTCGTAGTCGAGCTGGTATTAATGAAGAGAAGAAACCAATCGGTTCCTTCCTGTTCGTTGGTCCGACCGGTGTCGGCAAAACGGAATTAGCCAAGACACTGGCCGACTTCATCTTCAATGATGAGAGCGCTTTGGTTCGTATTGATATGAGTGAATTCATGGAGAAGCATAGCGTGGCCAAGTTGATTGGCTCCCCTCCCGGTTATATCGGTTATGATGAAGGCGGTCAATTGACTGACAAGATTCGTCGCAAACCTTACAGCGTCATTCTGTTTGATGAAATCGAGAAGGCTCATCCCGAGGTCTTCAATATTCTCTTGCAAATTCTTGATGACGGTCAATTAACCGACTCCAAGGGACGAAGAGTTAATTTCAAGAATTCCATAATTATCATGACCTCCAATCTCGGCAATGAAATTATTCAGGAGTACTCCATTGGTTTTTCTGACGGAAGCGACTTGGGTAAGGCTCTGCAAGCACGACAAGGTGAAATGAAGGATAAGATTGATAAGATTCTGCGAGAGCATTTCAAACTGGAATTCCTGAATCGTATTGACGAAATAGTTGTCTTCAAGAGTTTAACTAAACAAGATTTGTCATCCATCGTTGATTTGGAATTAATCAAGGTCGAGGCACGCTTAAAAAATAAAGACATTATCATTAAGATTTCTAAGAAGGTTAAAGAGTATTTAGCCGAACAAGGTTATGATCAAACATTCGGCGCCAGACCGCTGAAACGCAAGATTCAAGATTTGATTCTAGATGAATTGGCCATGCAAATTATTGAAGGTAAGGTTAAGACTGGTGATAAGGTGGCTATTAATCTGGGAGTAAGTGACAAGATTGAGATGGTCGTTAATAGTTAATTATTTTTTTTCAACCACAGGCTATCCTTGCCCAAGGATAGCTTTTTGGTATCTGATCAGCTATTAGGCTTAGTCGCTAGTGTGTTTTGAAGCGCGCTTTCGGTTGTTACACACCAATCTCTGGTAATACATTGACCTTTCTGTAACATATTATTTGAGTATTTTTCCCTTCCACTTTCTTTAGTAGAAAGTGGAGTAAAGAATCGCGACCTAAAAAAGCCAAATAAATTTATCGCTCCTTCAGGGCGCCTCGCCTAACTTCTCGTCGTCTTTAACTCTGCTTCTTTTTTTGAGGACGACTCGTCGAACAGAGTCTCGGCATCTGCCCTGAGCCTCGCTCAAATTTTAATTTAGCTTTTTAGTCTCGCCTTTACCTGATGATTGAATTTGGATTTGAGATGGCATATTAAGCAAAGTCTATGCCACAGTATTCAAGCGGACTAGGTTAAAATATAATTAATTAAAGTGCGTAGTAATTAATGAATAAAATAAAGACGCCCGCAGGTGGGGCGTCTAGTTTCAGCGTTGTGTCGGAATTTTGCCAACAATAATTTTACCAATTGGGTCTTTGTCATTAGGACTTTGAATCTCAATGATAAGGTAATGTTTAGTATCCTGTCGTGGCAGTACAATGGTATTGCCGGGCTTCAGGATATCAAATTCTTGTGGCTTAATATGGTGCAGGCCAAGTATTGGTAATCCGGTAGTGTCAATTTTACAATTCGGATCAAAATCGAAGTTGCTTAGCTCAAAAATCTTATAAGGACTAGTACTAACTGCAGTGCTAATCATCTAATACCTCCCAATAATTATTTCTAAAAAATTAATAAATGAACTGAGCATATTTAATAATATAATTAATTATTTGTCAACTTGGCTTAAAAGTGATTATAAGTTATAATAATAGCCTATGAATAAATATTTTATAATAATTGGCTTGGTTTTTTTTATACTGCTCGTACCTAATGCTAGGGCCGAACAGATTTTTAATCCCAATTTTATCATTGGGGATCATGACATACTCAATTATCAGACTATGACCGCTCTGGAGATTCAGAGATTCTTGGAATCCAAGCATAGTTATTTGGCTAATTTTAGTGTGGTGGATAATCTCGGCAATAATATCAAGGCTTCAGACGCTATTTATCAAGTAGCCATCAATGCCAGGGTTAACCCTAGGTTCATCTTGGTCCTGTTACAGAAGGAGCAGAGTCTGGTCGAAGAGGCTAGCCCAAGCGTCAGGAGCCTGGATTGGGCGACTGGTTATGGCTGTCCTGATGGTGCTTCATGCAATGTGCGTTGGCAGGGTTTCTACAAGCAGATTAATAGCGCCAGTTTACAATTCCGTGATTACATGGATAATCCCCAGCTATATACCTATCGCAAGGGTAATACTTATCTCTTCAAGAATCCTTACTCCACGCTCAAGCAGGAGATGACTTCGGTCACTCCGCTTAATGATGCTACCGCTGCGCTCTATAATTACACCCCTCATGTCTATAATGGCAATTATAATTTCTGGAAAATTTGGAATAGATATTTCTCACGAACTGGTTACCCCTCAGGTACTTTGATTAGAGCTAAGGGCGAGGCTGGAATTTGGCTGATTCAAAATGGCGCCAAACGACCCTTCTTAAGTAAAGGTGCCTTCAGCTCTCGCTTTGACTTCAAGAAGGTTATAGATGTTAATAAGGAAGATCTGTCAAATTATCCCACTGGTCCTGCTATTAAGTATCCTCAATATTCGATTGTACGTTCTCCAGCCGGCGCCCTCTTCCTCTTGGTTGATGACAAGCGTCGTCCTTTCGCCGATAACGAAGCCTTTAGAAAGATTGGTTATAATCCCGAAGAAGTGCTGAATGCTAGCTGGGATGACATCAATTCTTATCAGGAAGCCAAGCCGGTTACTGCCGAAGAGGCCTATCCTATCGGAGCCCTGTTGCAGGACAAGACCAGCGGTGCTGTTTTCTGGATTAACGAAGGACAGAAGCAACCCATCATTGATCCGCTCATTTTGGCTAATAGATTTAAGGGTAAGAAGCCAGTGCCGGTCAGCACTGACAAATTAAATAGTTATCCAACTGGCACACCAGTCTTATTGGCTAATGGTGAATTGGTCAAAATCCAAAATGGCTTCACTATTTACGTGACCGAAGATACAATTTTGAGACCTATCAAATCAATGACTATTTTCAATAGTCTGGGTTATAATCTGGCTAATATAATTCCGATTAACGTCAAGGTCTTTAAGCTCTACCAAGAAGGAGAGCCGATTGAATAATATGCCCATAGTCTGCGCTGCAGTCGTGCCAAATCTGACCTTGCTGATACCTAGTGTTGGCAAAGAGACTGCTTCATTGTTTACTCAGACCACTCAGGCCTATCTCAGTCTGGCTGAACGGCTCTCAAATCGTAAGGTGGAAACCCTGGTGATCCTATCCGGTCGTGGTTTGAGCGCCAGTGCTAGTCTGGCTATCAATCTCGGTCCTAAATTCGATATTAATTTTCAGGAATTCGGAGATTTTGCCAGCAAGCAATCGCTGGCTTGTGATTTGAAACTACTCCAAGCTATTAAACAACCCTTAACGGACAAGACAAGTTTGTCACTGTTGAGTTTGAATCCACTTGACTATGGCTCGGCCGTACCCGCTCTACTCCTATCGGCTCATCAGAGAGCCTTCAAAGTATTACCATTTTATCCAGCTGACATTTCTCTCAATATGCAGTATCAGCTTGGGCTTAGTTTGGCTCAAATACTTCACTCAAGTCATCGTAATATCGCCTTATTGGCTTCGGCTAATTTCTCGCATCGTTTATCACAATCCCCTGCTGGTTATCTACCTAAGGCCAAGGGTTATGATAAAAAAATAATCAACGCCTTTGAGAGCGGTGATTATAAATTTCTATTAAATTTGAGTTCGGCCGATATCAAGGAGTACTACGAATTCGGTTTGTCACCCCTGGCTATGATGGCTGGCGCGGTTAACAGCTTTCAGAAAAAGGTCAAGGTATTAAGCTATGAGCACCACCTAGGCTTGGCCTGCGCTGTGATTAACTTTGAATTCTAATAACACTATCACCGCAAACGGGATCCCGCCTCAATTACATTAATATAGAGCGGGACAAATAAAATTAAAATGGTTACATGGTTAATTGCTAAATAGTTATTGCTCAATAAAATTTTAATAATCTGCCAACCATTTAGCCATTTAACGGTATTTGTAATTTGTATATTTGTAATGATTTGTATTTGTAGTAGTGTTAAATTCTTAAATTATTTCTCTACCCTCTCTTTTCCCAAATTATCGACCACCTTAAAAAAATACTTCCACATGTCCTTACCTTTGGCTAATTCCTTAGTCTCATTTAAACACTTCTCGATATACATGCGATCTTTGTCACGACAGACCTTGAAGACGGCACTTCGTTTGAAATTAGGAATACCTAACTCTTGGATGACTCTCAGCGCTAAGTCTTGCCATTGATAAGCCGGCGCCTTCTTGATTGGCGCTCTAGTGCTCATAATACTGGCAAAGCCTTCAAATTCTTGTTCTGGTTTATCCATATACCTTTATTGTAAGTAATATTTCCAATCTTGGCAATATAAATGAATTAGGAATAACGAATAAGGAATTAAGAATTAGGATCATATTAACTTGTCATACAGGCGAAGGCCGGTATCCAGGAGTTACATAATATAATGCATTTTAAATTCCATGTATAATAAAAAAATGAACATGCGAACCTACCCCTGGATCCCGTTTTTCAACGGGATGACATGGAGGTAGTGACAAGACATGTTAAATGTGCGCAGTGGAGGAATTGGCTGGTGGGCTTGAAAAATATAAATATATCTAGTACAATATTTTTAGCCTAAACATAAATAAATACATATGTCAATACTTAAAATAATCATTCATCCCAATGAAATATTAAGACAAACTGCCCAGGCGGTTGATTTGAATCAGCTAAGCACCAATTATTGGCAGAAATTAATAGCCGATATGATTGAAACTATGATTCAGAGAGATGGTGTCGGTCTGGCAGCACCTCAAATCGGTCAATCAATACGTCTAATTGTAGTCAATACCAAGACTGGTCCTATGGCCATGGTTAATCCAGAAATATACAAGAAGTCTTTGACCAAGGAATGGGATGAGGAGGGTTGCTTAAGTCTACCTCATACTTTCGGACAGGTGAAGCGTCACAAATCTTTGCGTTGTCGTTTCATAGATGAGGCCGGGCAAGAGCGTCAGATTGAAGCTAAGGGACTCTTGGCTAGAGTTATTCAGCATGAAGTTGATCATTTGGACGGTATCCTCTTCATTGATAAAGCCAAGAGTATTACGACCGATAATTACGCCATGTAATATGACTAAACTAAAGCTGGCTTTCGCCGGCACACCTGATTTCGCTAAAGTAATACTGGAGGCTCTAATTGCGGAGCCTGATTTTAACGTGGTGGCGGTGATTACACAACCAGATATGCCTCAGGGACGTAAATTAACGCCCACGGCTCCCCCGGTGAAAGCGCTGGCTCAGAGATTTAATCTACCCTGTTATCAACCTCAGCATATCAAGCAGATTTATACTGCCCTGCAAGAGTTGGATCTAGACCTACTGATTGTAGCCGCTTATGCTCAATTGGTGCCCAAGGAAATATTACAGTTACCTAAGTTGGGTTGTTTGAATGTCCACGGCTCCTTGTTGCCCAAATATCGTGGCGCCAGTGTCATTCAAGCTGCTTTAATTAATGGTGATCGTGAGACTGGAATTAGTATTATTGAGATGGTGGAGAAGCTGGATGCCGGAGCGGTGCTGTCACAAGCCACCCTGACCATTGACCCCAGCGATACCACTGGCACTTTGTCTGATCGTCTGGCAATACTGGGCGCTACTACTCTGGTTGATACTATTAAGGATTATGCCAAGCGAAATATTGAACCCCAGGCGCAGGATGAAGCTTTGGTTAGTTATTGTCCCCGCTTGTCTAAGGCCGACGGCTTGCTGGACTGGAATAAGTCGGCAGTAGAACTGGAGCGATTTATCAGAGCGATGAATCCTTGGCCCAGCGCTTGGACTTGGCTGAATGGTAAACAATTGAAAATAATTAGCGTTAAGTGTATTGATGGCTTGGATTTACATAAACCAGGTAAGGTCTTTATCTATAATAATACTTTGGCAATTCAGACGGGCCAAGGCGCGCTGAGCGTCAATCAAATTCAGCCTGAAGGCAAGAAGGTTCTAAGTGGTCAGGAATTCGCCAATGGTTATCATGAGGCCATAGGACAGATACTGGGATAATAATGCTCCTACAAATACAAATCATTACAAATGTACAAATTACAAATTACAAATTACCTTCCCTCTACTTTTTAAGGAGAGGGATCAAGGGTGAGGTTATAAAGAAATAAGTTATAAATTTTGAGTTTTAAGTTTTAATTTGTTACGTGATTAAACCTTTGACAAAGACTAAATACTCTGTTACATTACGGAACGTCAATTAAGACTTAACTTTTAGCTTTATAAACTTTTAACTTTACCTGCCCGCAATGCTACGCATAGCGTTGCAGGCGGGCAAACTTTATAAACTTGTTCACGGTCTCTTCGTCTAACGGTTAGGACGCCAGGTTCTCATCCTGGTAATAGGAGTTCGATTCTCCTAGGGACTACAAAAAAAGCAGTTAATTAAAAATTAACTGCTATCTCTATAAAGATCTGATTATTTATTAATAAAATTCTTCCTCAATTTCTGCTGGAAGTAACTTTAAAAGTGTCGGACAATTAGTTACGATGGAATTTAGCGCTTCATTATGGCCATTAAAATCAAAGTATTGATTAATAAAGTTGGTTAAATCAAGCAATTGAGATATCAATTTATTTAACAGCTCATCATTATTAGATTTCGTGGCAATCTTCTCAATAATAATTAGCGCAGTAGTATAATATCCATCCCAGAAGAGCTGTTTTTTTAATTTTGACACTGTTATTAGTTGTTGAAGAGTAAGGGTGCTGATTTGAGTAGCAATGTCAAGTAATCCAGGATTTTTATATAAATCGTATTGGTGATATACTTTTATGATATTATCCCACGACAGCTCATCCCCATTTTTAATTGACTGAAATAATCTCATGTTTTCTTCCCTTACTTCATCACTTCTTAATTCTCTTGCAACCAGCTCCTCTGCTTGTTTGGCTTCTCTTGCTTCAGTTTTAATTCTTTCTGCTTCGGCTTCTTTCTTTCTGGTCGATAAAACAAAATAACCAAGAACAGCTCCTAATATCAGCAATATAATTCCAAGTCCTAACAGAACTTGCCATAATGAAAAGCCGAAGACTATATTATGAAACCAAAACTCAGAACAGGTGCTGATGACGGCAATTATTATTGGTGTAATAAAGAGTAATTGTAGGATATCATTGTCTAAAAATTGTTCAATTTTCGGATCTTCAAAAAAGTACCAAAGAAAAGCAGCTAGCGTCATAGACGGAATCCAAATGTATTGGCTACCGAAATGGATGTATAGCTCAGCAATCAGAGCAACAATAACCAAGATACCGAGTAATTTAATGAAGCCACTATTAGGATGATATTGATAGTACTTATCATGTAGTTTCTTGTCCCAATCACTGGAATAATTCAATAATAAAGTAACCAGCAATCCTACAATTGAGATGCAAAGCGTCCATGCTACTGAACCAAAATTATTTTGATTCAAATTGTGAGTGTTTATTAGGTTAGACAGGAGCGTTGCGCCCACTGTAATCAGCAATAGATTTCTTAAAATTATTGCAGAATCTGTAAACTTGTTGCGAACGGAAAGACGATTTGCGAATACAAGTGAAATGCTTGTGGTGGCAAATATTGTGATTAATTCTGACCAGTAGCCAGAAAAGTATTTATGGACGATTGCGTCTAGGGCAATAATGAAGATTGCTAAGGGAAACATCGATAGTACTTCCCTTAATGAATAACGCATTGAGCGAATAATTACATTTTTCATCTTAACTCCTTGTATTGTAAATGAACTAACCCGTATTCTGATACTTTTAATCGTATCAGGCTATATTAATAGCTTTTATGTGGCAGGTCTTAACCCCACAACTGCAATTTATATATCACAAATCGTTCAATATGTCAAGGAGCACAGGCTCGGTAAACTAAATATAACGCTAATATTAGCATATATATTAAATGACTTTGATATTTATCAAGCGCCCTATGTCAATGTTATCAAGAAAGACAGGAGCTATGATATCCATTGGATGATGAACACGCAGGAGCTAACAAAAAAACCTAGTGTTAATTTACTTGGTAGTAAATAAACACTAGGTTGTGGGAGCGTTTTGACTTAGATATTTTTGACCTGAACCCAAATTTGGGATTGAGCATCTAAGCTTTGTTTTAATTCACTTAAATACTCAAGGAATTTATTGGCGTCAGGATCTGTCTGAATCAGAGTTTTTATTTTCAGACTGTTATTTCCGTCAAAGATGCTGAACATTCGTTGACAGAATGTTCTCCAATCACTTGATGAATAATCATCATCAATAATTTTCTTCAAAGACTTTCCAGCCTCTTTTAACACTGAAGCATAGGGATCACTATTCAGTGACGAGCTCTTGAATGAGTTAAAGGATTTCTCAAAGTCTTCAACTTTGATATTCTTGATTAAGATGGCCACATCGGCTTCAATATCCGCTTTAGTAAACTTCTTAAAAAAGTCTTTGGCTTGCTTGTTTTTGGAAACCCATTCCTTACCTTCGCCGGCCAAGATTCTCTTGACTACATCTTGATACTTAGTGAAGAATTCTGTCATGTTCTGTTGGCTTTCACTGGAAGCAATTTGTCCTTCGTATAACTCGTATTTGATTTCCGTTGATTCCGTCTTCTTGGTAATGAAATAGACAGCCATAGGCACTCCATTGTAACGATGATAATAATCCATCGAATACTGAACAGCCTGAGACTGATCTTCAAGGCTTAAATGAAAGCCACCATCCTCGTAAGTAAAGGCATTGACGTAGATGCCGTCAAAACCTCTTAGAAACTTGATTTGTGTCATCTGTGAAACCCACAGCTCTAAACTGTCCACATTTGTCTTGATTTTAGCATCAGACATTTGCGCGTTGATAGACCCTATGCTGAGCATAAGTACTAGTATAATTACTGAAATCTTCTGCATCGCGATACTCCTCTATGGTAAAAAATGATAATTATTGTCAAAGAAAGCTATTGTGATTAAATCATATATTGACATAAAAGTCAAGCTGTGTTGGTTAAGATAAAAACAACAAGACTGATATAAATCAAAATAACGCTAATATTAGCGTTATTATGATAAAGTGATAAATCTCTGGAGGGTCAAGCGCCCCCTCACCCTGTCCCTCTCCCGTTTGGGCGAGGGAACTATAGATTTATCTTTAGAAGTGACCAACCCACCCCGGGTTAGAGGGGAATATTTATTTCAACCACTCAGGACTTTGTCTGACCAGTAATTTTTCAGCTTCTTCTGGATTGGCTAGAATCTGAGCCACTATCTTCTCCATACGCATGCCCTGTGAGCCTTTGACGAGGACTAAGTCCCCTTCAGTTAATTCTCTCTGTAACATCTCAATAATTTCTTGATGATTGTTACAGTGAAAGATATTAGTTTCCTTCATGCCGTTGCGACGTGCGCCCATACTAATATAGAGTGATTCTTGGCCCAGGATGGCCAGGCGAGCATTTTTGATTTCACTAACACGGTGACCGACTTCTAGGTGGCCTTTTTCGCTGTCTGGCCCCAGCTCCAACATATCCCCCAAGATAATCCAGCGTCGTTTCAGTTCTGGTAATTTAATGTCGTTAAGAGTTTCAAGGGCGTTAAGGGTAGATTGAGGTGAAGCGTTGTAAGTGTCGTCGATAATCATAGAGCCGTTGATGCCGGCCAAGAGCTTCATACGCCCAGATGGGGATTGAAAATTCTTAAGAGCTTGGCTAATCTCCACTCCATTCATATTATAGGCGAAACCGACGGAAGCCCCTGCTAAGGCGGCATAGACGGTACTACGACTGAGCGCTCCTGGCAATAATACTGGAATATAAGAATCTTGATATTTAATTTTAAATGAGAGACCTTGCAGATTACTCAGTAATTCTTCACCGTTGAAACTGTAATCCAGGTTGTGAGCGCTGACCACGGCGTCATCACTGAAGCCGTAGCTGATGGTCTGATATTCAAGTTGTTGGCCGATTTCCTTAATCTTGTCATTGTCAAAATTTAGAATGGCCCAACCACTCTTCGAATCTAGGGTGTCTAGGATTTTTTTCTTCTCCAATTTAATCTTATCGCTGGTGCCGAAGTTGGCCAAATGGGAAATGCCGATGGTGGTGATGACCGCAATTTTTAATTTGACCATACTGTTGAGATAGTCCATATCTCCTGGATGATCTACGCCCATTTCCAGAACCAATATTTTAGGATAGTCGTTTGTTCTGATAATAATCATTAGAGCTCTGATGAACAGTTTGAACCAGCCCCAGAGCGATTTGCCGGGAGAGCTAAGGCCGAGAATGGTTAGGGGTAAGCCAAACTCGTTGTTATAATTCTTGATATTGGAGCGTACTGAAAATTTACTACCTAACACAGTGGTAATTGCTTCTTTGGCACTGGTCTTACCAACCGAGCCGGTAATACCGATGATTTCTGGTTGGTATTTCTGGATAATTCTTCGCGCCAGAAATCTGAGGATTAATTGTAGGATGGACTTGAACATATTATTTGTTAGAAACTAGCGTGTTTATTTTTTAGTTATCAGATGTGTCCTATTATTAAATTTTGTTTTTTTGCTTCAGCACGGCAATACCGCAGACAATCTGGCTATTTTATTAGCTAAATTTTCGCCACGCGTCGTAACTCAGCCAAAATAATTATTAATTCTTTATAAGACATATTATTTTGGCTTCAGACAGACGACGCGAACTGGCTCAATTTAGTTATAAAATAGAAACGATTTCTTAGGATTGCCTTAACTAAAGCATTTATCATTTATTTATTAAAACGTAAACAACGATCTTAAACCTTATATATTGTTAATTGCGATTTTTCGGCACTTGCCAGTAATTTAGAATGAATTCGATAATGTCATGCGCCACCGGTACTGCTGTTGATTCGGCGTATTCAAAGCCTTTGGGCTCAGAAACCTTGACCATGACCACGAATTTCGGCTTATCAGCGGGGGCATAACCCACGAAAGAGTGGTTATATAGATTACCATATCCTCCTCGATTGGCAATCTGGGCGGTACCGGTCTTGCCGGCTACATAATATCCTGGCACCTTAGCCCCTTTAGAATGGCCTTTTTCGGCGACATTAATCAACATGGCGGTTACATCAGCCGAAGCTTCTTGGCTAATAATACGTCGAGGGTTAATCATGGGGGTGGTCATTAGGTTACCGTTAGGATATCTAATTTCTTTGACCAAATGTGGTTTGACTAGTTTGCCACCATTAGCCAAGGCACTAAAAGCAGATATCATTTGAATCGGTGTGACGGTAATACCCTGTCCGAATGAAGCGGTGGCGGCGTTAATTTCCTTGATGCGAGTAGTATTAATATTAGCAATGTCACCTTTGGCCTCCCCTTCCAGCTCAATTCCGGTTCGCTCTCCGAAGCCGAAACGTTTGACATAATCGGCGAAGACTTGACTGCCCATTGATTCCATGACGAAGATGGCTCCGGTATTCAAAGAATTTTCTAAAATGCCAGACATGGTGGTGAGACCATGCGCTCCCTTAGTGGAGTAATCGGAATTGCTAATCGGTTTGGGCCAGCCCTTAATCATTCTCTGACCATTATCAACATAAGTGCTATTAGCTGTGACTGATTTGAGGTCCAAGGCACTGGCCATGGTAATTGGTTTGAAGATTGAACCAGGTTCATATTGATCGAAGATGTTGGGGTTGTTAAGTATTTTCGGGTCGGTGATTTGGTTGTAATTGTTGGGATCGAAACCAGGGTAAGAAGCCATGGCGATGATGGCGCCGGTATTGGGATTCATGACAATGGCGCTGGCGTGATCTGCGCTGTAAGCTGACACCGCTCGCTTGAGAGCATTATTGACGAAGAATTGAATAGAACGATCCAAGGTTAGGATAATATCATCACCATTCTGTTTGGCTTCTTGTTGTTGATCTAGCACTATTAATAATCCACCCGCTCCTTTCTCGGATTGGATGGAGCCGTATTGACCGAATAGCTCATCATCAAAGAAGCCCTCTAATCCATAATGACCACGACGCCCCAAAACGCCGTTCTGCTCACTCTTCTCGAGATCAGTGTAGCCGAGGATGTGGCAAGCTAACTCATTGTCTAAATAATATCGATAATAATCACTCTGATAATAGACTCCAGGGTAATCAAATTTCTCAGTCAAGCCGTCGTGATTCCAATACACTTGATTATTTTTGAAACTTAGATCATCAGCTTTAATATCGGAGCTTTCCCACAAATCAGAAATCAATGACAATTGGAATTTCTTGGCTGTCTCCAGATCAACTTTCTTTTCCAGCACTTCGTATTGATCCTCCTTGTTAGATAGTTTTTTTTGTAAATCTTGGTAAATGGCTGTTCGCCTAGCTTCAATCATCTCTTGCTTCTTCTGCTCTTTGAGAGATTGATAATAACTGTCGGCTAGTAGTTGTTGATGTTCTTGGCGCACCTGTTCTGATTGATTTGGGTTGACGGCTAGTTGCTTATTGAGGCGATCCTGATCCTGTGCTACTAAAAGTTGGTTGACTTCTAATTCGACCGCGCTCTTCTTAAACCAATCATAAACCTTGTTAATTAGTCGGTCGCTGTCCGTCAAATCCTTGGGTACGGCATAGATTAGCACATATTCTTTATTGGTAGCGATAGGATAGAGGCCACCATCGGCTTCTTTGTCAACCAAATATATCTTGCCACGCTCAGGCTCCAGCTTAGAATTGTTGCTGTGGATTTCAGCTGCCTTAGCTAAATATTGTTCATGTTTGAAAATCTGCAGGTAAGCTAATTTACCGATTAAAGCCAGGCCCAAACAAAAAATAACCGCAACCAAGAGATTGATGCGATTATGAGAAGGATCCTTGCTTTGCCCTCCTCTCCTCCTAAGGCCGAGCCATGCAGTCATAGTATTAGCGTTTAGCAATCACCTGATTGGCGCTGTTGATGTATTTAATCTCTCCAACATCAACTAAATTAAGATTCTTGATTTTCTCTGACAGATAGCCGTAAGAACTGACTGTCGAAATTCTAACCTCCAAATTTTTATTTTCTCGTTTTAATTCTTCCAGCTTATTTCTGTGATCAGCCATAGTAAATCCGGAAATGGCCAGACCGTTGATACCAACCAGATAAGCGCCGAACATCAGAGCCATCACTACTAAGAGTGAGCCGTTGACGGTCTTGAGATTGATTCTATGAGCGGATTGTGCTGGCTGTGAATTGTTGATCATATTTTTTGAGCGACACGCATTTTGGCGCTTCTGGCTCTGGGATTGATTATTAATTCGTCTGGGCCCGCTATTAAGGGCTTCTTGGTAATAATTTTTAAACTGGCTTGATGATGACAATCGCAGACAAAGGATTGGGGTGGGCAGAGGCAGTCTTTGGCTTCACGTACTAGAAATTGTTTGACTATTCTGTCTTCTAAACTGTGGAAACTGATGACGACCAATTTGCCTCCGACTTTCAGTAATGTTGGAGCTTGCTCGAGAGCCAGCTTTAGAGCTGATAACTCATCGTTGGTGGCGATGCGTAAGGCCTGAAAGGTTCTGGTGGCGAAGTGTAATCTCTTGTCGTGACGATAGGCTGGTGTCACGGCTGAGGCTATAGCGTCCACTAATTCTGCGGTGCGTGATAGTCTGGCTACTTTCCTTTTGGTCACAATGGCTCTGGCAATTCTGCCAGCGAAATGCTCCTCACCGTAGTCTCTGATGATGCGGATCAATTCTTGTTCGCTGGCCAGATTGACGATGTCTTGAGTTTTGTTTTTCTTGTCTTGGTCAAAGGCCATGCTTAAGGGCGCATCAACTTGAAAAGAAAAACCCCTCCCTAAGTCAGCTAGCTGAGCTGACGATAGTCCCAAGTCCATCACGATGCCATCGAATAAGGTTTGATCCGCGTGAGTCTCAACAATGTTCGTTAAATTTTTAAAATTATCTTGTACCAAAACAACGTTATGTAACTTTTGTTTTTTTAATTCTTGCTCGGCATTCTCAATCGCCAAAGTGTCCAGGTCAATCGCTACGACTAGTCCGGAGTTACCGACAGCCTTGGCTAAAGCACTGGTGTAACCAGCTCCGCCTAAGGTGCAATCCAGGAATTTCTGGCCGGCTCTGGGCTCTAACTCAGCCAGAACCTCATTCAACATGACGGGAATGTGTATGGACATATTAGGAGCTAACGCCATCAAGGGCTTCGGCTATGGCATTGCTTTCTTTGTCGGTGGCCAGTTTGTAAGTCTTCCAATCAGCCTCATTCCAAATTTCTAAACGACTGTAAAGTCCGGCGATAATCACCTTTTTATTTAAATTAGCGAAACTTCTCAGATACTCTGGTAAAGTGATGCGACCTTGATTGTCAAAATCCAAATCCATGGCTCCTGCCAAGAAATGTCTGGCTAAAGCGCGGTCATTGGCCTTGTTGAAAGGCAGGCTAGCCAAACGCTTGGCGATGACGGTCCATTCCTTCTTGGTATAGACGAATAAACAGTTGTCTAGGCCTTTGGTGGCGACCGCTCCCCCTTTGAGTGCGGAACGAAACTTAGCGGGAATAGCTATTCTGCCCTTGTCATCCAAGCTGTGATTGTATTCTCCGATAAACATAATATTCACCACTATTCACCACTTATATCCCTATATCAACATTTTATACCACTTAGAGCTTCTCGTCAACTATTTTCGATATGGCAAATGCCTGAAAGTATTGGTATTATTGACGATTGTTAAGTGGGGAACAAAAAACAACCACTTATACACAAGTGATTGTTTGGGGTTTTGAGGTTATGCACATGTAGTATGTGGCAGAAGATTTTTAATTTATTAAATTATTTTTGTTCCGACACAACGAACAGACGAAATTTGACAATTTTTTAACGATAAATCTTCGTCACGCGTCGTAACTCGGCCAAAATAATTATTAGTTTTTTAAAGGACATGTTATTTTGGCTTCAGACAGACGACGCGCATTGACTTGATTTATCATAAAAATTGAAACAATTTCTCATGTTCGTTTTAGTCAGAACACTAGTTTTATTTTTTTTGGTTATAATCTGTGAATTATGAATTTCGTATAGCTATTCCTGTCTACACAGTTAGCTAGTCAAATTAAAATCACAAGATTAAAATTGGAAATTTATTTTCCTCCTATATTTGGTTCGCCGTTATAGATCGGATCGATGATGGTTAGACCCTCAGTCTTCTGAGCGAAACCGGAATCATCTTTGACTGGTATTCCTAGCGCGTAGCCTAGGGCGTTGGCAGTGACAATGCCTAGGCGCAAACTACTGAAGGAACCCTGACCATTGGCGACTTCGATGCTAGTCAGATTACTGAGCTTAAGTTTATTCTGTTTTAATAATTTCTCAATCTCCGGCAAGAGCAACTCGTTTTGATTGCGATTGGTGTCAATATTCAGCTCGGCGATTAACTGCCCTGCTTGCTTGAGTTGCAATCTAATTTGATTAGCAACGGTGGTGTCAATAAATAATATCATATGTTTTTTCATTATTATTTGATTAAATTAACGATAGTCAAGATTAACTTAATCGTCAAGTCAAAAAGGGCTAAAATACAGTAAGCGTATTATATAGTGTTGCTAGTCTGGTAGTATTCCGTAATCAAACCAATTGATTTTAGAGCTATCTATTCCGGTTAATTGCAAACGGCTCTGGCCATTTTTGTAGCTATTTTCACCT